>Ga0111182_1006_pt1 | contig 18807 bp, 17 predicted proteins | sample DeeMarSWOR324_28_FD_80239 | JGI IMG/M metagenome (GOLD analysis project Ga0111182, IMG submission 80239) | Nitrospira bacterium SM23_35 | reverse complement strand
AAGCGCAGACATTGTTTTCGCCCCGGCGAATCCGCTGAGGCGGACAAAATTTATTTACCCCGATGATGTTTGCCTCACCGAATCCCCGAAGTGAAAAATAAAGTAAGCAAAACCAATTATTAAAATACCGGCTGCGGACAGATAATGCTCGTCTGATTCTCCTCGTTGCCTCACATAGAAATCGATACGAAATGATAATCGTTGCCTCACATAAAAATCTATACAAACGGGTAGAGTTCATCAGGCAGCTGCTTTCTTGATGGGTGATCGTTTTTGAGCATGCAATTGGTAGAGTTTTTGCTGCAGTCGTGTGATCTGCCTTTTCAGATGAGCGGGATTGAGCTTTGTATAGAGTTTTCTTAATGCCTGTTTATTATCTGCTGAGACATCAGGGCAGGCAAGAACCCTTCGATACGGGGGTAAGGGTTTGTCGTATCTCTTGATGACCTTGCTGCCGATTCGCGTCTTTTCGATCAACTTCATAGTTGGCTGAAAGAAGTTCGTATACAGGCGCAGATGACGATATAGTTCATTAAGGGTCAACAGTTCTTCTTCGGTGTCATATCTGAGATATCCAACTGCCCTTCTCACAATTGAGTAGTTTTTCTGCTCTACAAAACAACTGTCATTTTTCCGGTAAGGTCGGGACCGGGTAAAGGTTATCTTTTCCTCCTGACAGTAGCTAACCAGGTGGGCGTTGATGGATTCCCCGCCGCTGTCTGAATCTATTCCCAGAAGGGGAAACGGCATTCTCTGTCGTACGTCCTTCAGGGCGTCGAACACCCATATCTGTGCCTTGTTCTTGACCGCCTCTGTTTCAGTCCATGTGGTACAGATATCGGTAACATCCAAGGTCTGAGCAAAATCCCCGTGGCTGTCTCCCCCGTCATGGCCAACAAGATCGATCTCGACAAAGCCCGGCTTGTGTTCGTTCCAGTCCGAAAAGGTGCGTATAGGAATCTGATGCTTCAACAGAGTCCCGGGTTTTGTGTTCCCTCTGCCTTTGATTTGATGCGTTCTGCGCTCTTTGGCAAGCAGCCGGTCTATCGATGCAGCACTGATTCGGTAAAGCTTCTGCCGCACATCATCAGAAATCCTGATTTCACGGAATCGCTCAAGACGCCTCACCACTTCCCTCAGGATCGGGGCAAGCCTCTTGCCGCAGATGCAGTCCATGACATACCAGATCTTCTTCAGCGCTTCTTCAACAGCACCATCATAGATCTTGGGTTTCTTCCTCCTTTCTGTCTTTCTGATATCGCCTTGTATGACATAGCGCTTGTTTATCCTCACCTTCCTGCCGTGGCTTCTCAATACGTATGAGGCATACCTCCGGCCGTATCCTGTCAATTTGGTGAATTCGTCCAGGATGATTCCCTTTCCTTTCTTCCCGACTTTCTGATACCGGACAGCCACTACTGCCGTTGCCTTTTTCCTCTCTCTCATCGTTAACCTCATCTCTGCCTCCCATAGCCATCCCTATAGAAGACATTTTCTAGGATTTTTCGTATCGATTCCTTATGTGAGGCAACGATTCAGTTTCGTATCGTTTTTCCGTGAGGCAATTCGCGGACTTGACTTATTTTTTTTAAAAAAACTATACTTAGTGTTCAGAACTATGGGAACGTATACTACATATAGACCGCACAACAAAAAACGGAAAAAAACTCACGGCTTTCGGGAGCGAATGAGCTCTTCAGGCGGGCGTAAGATCATCAATAAAAGAAGAGCCAAGGGGCGTAACAGACTTACCGTTTAATGCCTAATGATTCTTTGCGCTCCCTGGCGAAGAGACGGGATTTTGAGCTGGTTTTCAAGGAAGGATTGAGTGCTGCTGCAAAGTATCTCGTCGTATACGCAAGGCCCAACGAATTGAGCTGGAACCGTCTGGGCCTCTCTGTAAGCAAAAAAATCGGCAATGCTGTTATCAGGAACAGGGTAAAACGTCTTCTGAGGGAAGCAGTAAGGGAAGTGCTTGAAGGCGCTTCACATCATTATGATTTTGTCATCGTTGCAAAAAAAACAGCTGCTGAAGCCGGACTGGAAAATTTTATCAGGGAGATCGAAAAATTCTTGCCAAAAATATCCCATGAGAAATCTTCTGATAGCATTCATTAAATTATACAGATATACTGTTTCGCCTCTCCTGCCGACAAGTTGCAGGTTTATCCCGTCCTGTTCGGCATACGCTATCGATGCAATTACGAAATACGGCTGTTTCAAAGGATCTTATCTCGCCATAAAGAGGATTCTCCGGTGTCATCCCTTCCATCAGGGCGGATATGACCCGGTGAAATAATTTATGGAAAAGAGAACAATCATTGCATTAGGACTCTCCTTCGTAATCCTTTTGATATATCAGTTCCTGTTTGTCAAGCCTGACCCCCGAAAAGTTTCTCAACAGCCAGAGGCGGTTCAACAAGAACACCCGGTATCACCGTTGCCTGAAGCAGCCCCTGCTTCGCAACCGTCAGAAGTCGCGGCCCGGGAAATGCCTTCTGAGGAAACCTTGATCAGGGTTGAAAGCGACTTATATGCAGCGGTATTTTCGTCACGAGGTGCTACATTACACTCCTACGAGCTGAAAAAATATCACGATAACAACGGAAAGAATGTTGTCCTGCTCAAAAGTCCTGGCACCATCGCTCCTCTGGCAATCGGGTCAAAAGAAGACCTTGAACTTGCAGAGATGCAGTTTCTACCCATGGGACAGGATATAAAACTCGATTCCGCAAACCCATCCGGCACCCTTGTCTTTGTTTATGCGGATTCAGGGGTCTCTGTTAAACGTACATATACATTTTCCAATAATACATACGAAGTAGGAGTCAAAGACGAAGTGTCAGGGCTTCCTGATTACTTGATTACCTTAGGATCTGATTTTGGTCTTTATGACAGGAAAAACACCTCGTCTCATGTGGGACCGGTGCTCCTCAAGGATACAGACAGAATCGAATTTAGTCCAACGCAGCTGAATGAAACAAAAAGCTATACACAGGGACTCAAATGGATAGCACAGGAAGACAAATATTTCTTTGCCGCTCTCGTACCCACAACTCCCATGGAAGAGGCAAAAATTTGGGAACAAAAAGATTCAGTGATCGCTGCTTTCAAAGGAAAACCGGGGACCCACAGCTTCATCCTTTACGCCGGACCAAAACAATATGATGTGCTCAAGGCGCTCAACGTAGGCCTCGAACATATTGTCGATTTCGGTTTCTTTTCGATTATTGCATTGCCCCTCTTCTGGGTTCTCAAATTCTTCTATCAGTTAATTGGAAACTATGGTTGGGCAATCGTACTCTTGACGATCCTTGTGAGAATACCTTTCATCCCACTTGTGAACAAGAGTCAAAAATCCATGAAGAAAATGCAGGATATCCAGCCCAGGATGGCGGAGATACGAGAAAAATACAAAAAGGACCCGCAAAAAATGCAGCAGGAGATGATGCAGCTCTATAAAACACACAAGGTAAATCCCCTCGGCGGTTGCCTACCGATGCTCCTCCAAATTCCTGTTTTCTTCGCGCTCTACAAAATATTGCTCATCACAATCGAACTGCGTCAGGCTCCTTTTATGCTCTGGATACAGGACCTCTCCGCCCCTGATACACTTTTCGGCCATCTTCCCGCTTATATTCCGCTTATCGGCGGTTTTGCTGTCGGTCCACTTCCCATTCTAATGGGCGCCACCATGCTCATTCAGCAGAAGATGACACCAACGTCGCTTGATCCAACGCAAAACAAAATGATGATGCTTATGCCCATCGTCTTCACATTCCTTTTCCTGAATTTTGCCTCCGGGCTTGTGCTCTACTGGCTCATGAACAACATCTTCAGCATCGCTCAGCAATTTTATGTAAACCAGAAGCTTGCACGAGAAAAAGCAGCAGGTAAAGCGTAACCTGTTGCTATAAAAACAGTCTGCTTCCCACGAATTTATGTTTTCTGACGATGACACAATAGCCGCCATTTCAACACCTCTGGGCCAGGGCGGTATCGGCATTGTCAAGACGAGCGGCAGCAATGCACTCAGCATCGCCGGCCGCATATTCATTTCACTGAAGAAAAAAGACCTGAGCGAGATAAAAAATTTCTCTTTAACATACGGCTACATCTTCGATCCTTCAACAGGGGAAAACATTGACGAAGTGCTTCTCGCGATCATGAGATCCCCTTACTCTTATACAAAAGATGATGTCGTGGAGATCAACTGCCATGGCGGTATGGTTTCACTGACAAAAATCCTAGACCTCGTTCTCAAACAAGGCGCACGGCTTGCAGAGCCCGGCGAGTTTACGAAAAGGGCTTTCCTCAGTGGACGGATAGACCTTAGCCAGGCCGAGGCCGTTCTTGACCTAATCAGGTCAAAGACTGACGAAAGTAGAAGGATAGCCCTTGAACAACTCCGGGGCGGTCTCTCTGAAAAGATTACATTATTAAGAGACCGCCTAATGGAGACCTGTGCCAATATCGAAGCATTCATAGATTTCCCGGAGGACGAGATCGAAAGTGATTCAAAACAGGATTTATCTTCATCTATGGAGAAAATTCATCAGGGACTTCTGAAGCTTGTCAAGACCTATGAAGAAGGACGTTTCTTCAGGGAAGGTTTATCGACAGCGATTGTCGGAAGGCCGAATGTCGGGAAATCATCACTTCTAAATGTACTGCTTCAGAAAGACCGGGCTATCGTGACTGAAATCCCGGGAACGACCCGGGATATCATTGAAGAATATCTGAACATTCAGGGATTGCCTCTTCGGATCATGGATACCGCAGGGATAAGGGATGTAAAGGATCTGGCTGAAAAAGAAGGGGTAAGAAGAAGTTTGCAGAGTATCGAAAATGCAGACCTTGTTATCGCACTGTTTGATCAGAGTGTGTCTTTGCAGGAAGAAGATTTTGAGGTTTTAAAAAAAATAAAGGATCGGAATACGATTTTCGTTCTGAATAAATCCGATCTGCCATCAGCTTTTGATAGGACAATTTTTTCATCCTTCATCCCTCATCCTTCATCCTTATGCTTATGTATCTCTGCGACAAGAGGCGACGGAATCGAGGAACTGAAAGAGGCGGTCTTTCATGCATGCCTGAAGAATTGGAAAGAGGAACGGGAAGGAATTATCGTCACAAATCTCAGGCATAAGACGGCAATTCAAAATGCTGCAACATCGCTTATGAATGCTATGCGGGCGTTAACAGAAAATCAGCCGATCGAAATCATCGCGTTCGAACTCCGGGATTCACTTGATAAACTTGGGGAAATCGTCGGATCCGTTACGACAGACGATATTCTAAAAAAAATATTCGATGAATTTTGCATTGGGAAATAAAGTCTGTCCCTCAGCATTACCCCAAAAAATGCATTTAAAAAGTACGGATGTTGTGAGAATAATTATTTTTCGAGCAATGTCTGCACTTTTCGGGTTAAGGAGACTCAAATGGTTGCACTGATATTCTATATCACCATTGCTATAACAATAGTAGCTGTCATATTCAGCGTTATTTATTGGATTCAGGAGAGAAAAAACCGCTTTTGAAATTTTGAAATACTGTTTCCGTAATCCTCAATTCTTCCGGGCCGAAATCACGACAAACAGTCCCTCTCCATGCCCTTCCTTTACCTGCTCCAAGTCAGAAATTTCTTCAGGATTATGAAAGAGTGTTTGCAGAATCCGGACATTATTGTAACCCGTTATCTGAAGCCATTCTAAAACCTGATTAACGGAATAAAACCTGGCATCTTTAAAAAACCTGCTGCCCTGTTTCTTCATTTCATACAACTTACCGGGCGGACTGTTTTTGTCCAGCATTCCGATGATGATCGTTCCGGCAGGGCAAAGAATTCTGCTGCTCTCCTGCAGGGCCTCCAATGGATTTTCGAGAAAACAGAGTGTTGTAACCATTAACACAAAATCAAAAGTAGTGTCACCAAACGGCAGCTTCTCCGCTTTTGCATCATGGACGGTAATGCCTCTGCTCTTCGCGATTTCAGCCATCTCCTCTGAAGGTTCAACCCCGGTTGCTATTCCGAACGGCACGGAAAATCGCCCGGTCCCGACTCCTATTTCTAAGCCTTTACCGCTTTGTGGCAATAGCATCCTCACCGCCCGTAATTCGGACTGATATACCCATGAATGCCTATCAAACCACGCATCGTATTCCCGGGCGTTCTCATCAAATGCCTTCATCTTGTTCGTCATCGCTGTAATTGCCCCATATCGGGTCACGTCCAAACCTTTTTGCCCACATTTCTTCAGGGGAGATATATTTTTCAACTTCTTCTTTGGAAAAAGAAAAACGATACTGTTCACAGTAATCCATTAGTGCTCTGTAGGCGCTGATAATTTCAACTGTCTTTTCTCTCCGTATCTCCTTGTTATCATTACTTAAATCGGGATGCCATTCTTTGAGCAATTCCCGGTATCTGTTTTTAATATCCTGCAAGGTTGCCACTTCCTTCAGGCCAAGCACCTTTCGGGCCTTTGTTATCTCTTCATATTTTCCAATGGGTATAGTCACTACAGGTACTTTTCAGATTGTATGTGGATTATACCGCCCAAATATTTTTTCGCTTTAAAAGGTGAGCACCTTATCGGCTTCTATGACTAACTCATAAAGATCATTCATGTATCCGATCGGACAAACCTTGGCTCCCACGAGACCGTGGGCTTTCATGCACACCCCTCAGACGTACATGTTCCCCTTGTACTGATCGACCTGTTCCTGGACATTAAACTGTTCGTTTCCGCTTTGCTCAAATAAAACACCTTTACCGAGCATGAAAATATTCACTTCATCACCTTTGCCTACGGCCACGTTGGCAAGTCTCATCGCATTGTAAACAGTCTCCGCATCATTTGTCGAAATGACGAAAAGAATATTCATAGATACCCTCTCCTCCTGCTCAATAGCGTGAGCAAATGTATCGAAATTCTACAGCATTGTGAAATGCGATATCAATATTCCAGGTTCTTTTATCACACCTCCCAGAATGGAAGGAGATTGCAGAAGAGGTGCACGATCCTTTAAAATCTATCGTTGCCGGTGTGGTGGAATTGGCAGACGCGCCGGACTCAAAATCCGGTGGGGGCAACTCCGTGCGGGTTCGACTCCCGCCACCGGCACCAGGATCAGGAACCCCGCAGCCATTTAACCAGATTGTTTCCGAGTGCCATATTCTCCTTCTCGAGAAATATGTTTTGAAAAATTGCGTCGTCTCCGAAGATTACGTATTGTCCCTTGTTATAGGTGCCTGCGATGGCAACACCAAATGATTGTGAGGCATCATTACTGTTAAATTGTCCGTCCCGGTTGAGGTCAATCCATGCATTCTGGCTGGTCCTTGCGATAATTTTCCCCTGAGCGCTGTCACTGATAAGAGCCCATCCGCCATGAACACCAATTTTCTCTATTCCCTTGGTGATTGGGTGCTGATCCATTTTCGTTATAAAGAAATCCTTTGGTTCATTCCTGATAAGATTCTCCTTTTCGAGAATGACCCCGTTGGAAGCAAATACCCGAAGGCGGCTCATGAGCCCCGTCAATGGGTGCGGGATGTGAAGCATGATACAGAGACTGCCTCCTCCATCCAAAAACCGCAGAATGGCTTCGATTTCAGCGGGGTTAACAGCAACGAATGCCCCCGAAATTACCAGAACACTGACGCCTTTCATTGTGTCATCAGTGATCAATCCAGTCCCGGTTTTGACAAGATATCCTTCATTTTTAAACAACGCTGATAGTTTAGAAAGCTGTAAATCCCCCTCTTTCTCGATGAGGAATTTCTGACCATGTCCCTGGTCAAACATCACAGTCGGCTTTTTGTCATCGGCCTGAACTCCTACAAGTAACGACTGTATCAGCATGAACAGAGCGGCCATCGCTATCAATTGTTTCCGCACACTCATTTCTCCTTTCGTTAGTTATGCTGAAAACGCTTTGTATCGCAAGCATTCATCCGGGCATGATAAATATTATTCCCTGATTGATTCTGATGATGTTCGGCCCCATACAGCATAAACCGGATCTGCAATCTGCGTTTCAACAAAATGTTTATCATGGAGCGGCCTCGGCCTGCCTCTCATTGAATACGTGCTGATATTCCCGAACTTCCCCGAACGCAGGAAATATTCGAGCACAAGCCCTACCCGCTCGAACTCATGGAGTTCTGTCCATATGTGAATGGTCTTTGGCGGAAACCAGCGGTTTGAGAAGGCCGCGACAAAAATACCCCCCGGTATCAGAACCCGCGCCACTTCTTCAAAAACCCTGAATGGCTGAGTCAGATATTCTACGGATACGGTACAGATGACCAAGTCGAATGTATGATCCTGAAACGGGAGGCGATAGTCCCTGTTCAGATCATGGATGACAAAATCACTCAGCTGCTTGTTGTCTTCCATCTCCTCCCTGTTCAGTCCGAGACCGATAAGGGATTGCAGGACAATATTCTCCGGGATATGAGAACGCCAGCTGCTCATAAGATCAAGCACCCTCATTCCATCTTTCAGGAGACTGCCGTAAATCCCTCGTATGATCCCAAGAGCTTCGTCATCTGTATGCGTAAGAAGACGGGGAGCGCTGTAGAAAACTGAGTCGTCATTTTCATCAGCCCGTTTAAACGGACTGTCCGAAAAAAAATCGGTCGCCTTTCCTTTCGAGCGTGCCTGCATGCCCGGCCCATTGGAAATAACCTCCATCCAGTCCGTGCATGAACCGCCCACGTCTCCGGATTTCTTATCAACAGAATCGATGCCTGCAAAAAGTTGAACAGGCTTTTGGGAAAGAGGATGATTAAAATCGACTCTCATCTGAGTTGCGTCAACGCCGACACATCGAAACGGTTCAATATTCCCCCGGAAGACGTTCGGCAAACCTCTTAAAATTCCCTTGGGATAGAACCTCCCGAACCGCGGGCCCATAGATACAGGCAGACCGTAACGCGTATCGAAGTGCCGCAGTTCAAAATCGAATTCGTTATCCGCGTGATATGATGTGACTATTTCGTTGACCGCCCCGCTGAGAAGAAACCGTTCGCCTTCCACTTTCCCAATGAATGAGTCATAAAACTTTCTGGAGAAGATGTCCCTCCAGAAAGTTACCCTTTTTGCATAGTAACAGTCGGTATGATCTGCATGAGAGCTGTTCCATCGCAGGATGAATTCGATACTTGCAATTCCCCTGGATTCTATTTTTGCCATGCTATCCGGATGCCAGAGATTTTTTATTCGTGTGCGCCCTCCTGAGCTTCTCGATCGCAATCATCAGGAGAGAGAGTGCCGCCGGGGTAATGCCCGGTATCCTGCCCGCCTGGCCAAGGGTTACCGGCCTGACGTCGAGCAATTTCAGAAGGACTTCCCGGGAAAGACCGTTCACCGAATTGTAATCAAAGTTATCAGGGATTCGTTTCCCTTCAATTTTTTTGAGTCTTTCGGCCATCTCCATCTGGCGCAGAATGTAGCCATCATACTTGACCTGAATCTCAACCTGCCTTTTCATTTCAGGCGTCAGGGGCTGATCAGAGGACGAACGTTCATCAATGAATGCATAGGTTATCTCGGGTCTTTTTAAAAACTGTTCCAACGTTTCATTCCTGTTCTCATCAACTTTAATCCGAGTCCTTTTCAATCGCTCCATTTCATCATGAATCAGCCTCTTTTTCTCGAGGAATTTTTGGTATATGGCCTCATCGAGAAGCCCGATACCGTACCCTTTGTCCATCAATCTGAGATCGGCATTATCGTGGCGTAATAGGAGCCGGTATTCTGCCCGCGAGGTGAACATCCGATAAGGTTCGTTGGTCCCTTTTGTTGTCAGGTCATCAATAAGGACACCGGTGTATGCCTCGTGGCGTCCGAGGATGAACGGTTCCCTGCCCCGGAGTTTCAACGCCGCATTAATCCCAGCCATGAGTCCCTGTGCTGCGGCTTCCTCATATCCGGATGTTCCGTTTATTTGACCAGCCAAAAAAAGCCCGCCGATGATTTTTGCTTCGAGGTTTTGCTTCAGTTGCGTGGGATATATAAAATCGTACTCGATTGCATACCCGGGCCGCATGATTTCCACCTCTTCAAGGCCCGGGATAGTCCGCACAAATTTAACCTGCACATCATAGGGAAGGCTTGTCGGTATTCCATTTGCATAATATTCTTTTGTCTCAAGACCCTCGGGCTCAAGAAATACCTGGTGCCGCTCACGTTCGGCAAACCGTACAACCTTATCTTCAATCGACGGACAATAGCGCGCCCCTATCCCTTTGATCTTGCCGCTATACAAGGGTGACCGGTCAAGATTCCCCAAAATAATCCGGTGAGTTTCGGCATTCGTATAGGTTATGAAGCAGGGGAGTTGCGGATTGCTAATTTCTTCAGTGGAGTGGGAGAAAGCAACGGGAGGTTCATCTCCGTATTGTGGTTCTGTCTTTGAAAAATCTATAGTTTTCGCGTCAAGCCTCGGAGGCGTACCGGTCTTTAGCCTGCCTATTTTCAGGCCAAGGCTGCTAAGCGACTCTGACAGTCCGTTTGACGGGAATTCACCCGCCCTTCCGGCAGGGAAATTTTCGAGCCCGACGTGAATCAATCCCTTCAGGAAAGTCCCGGTTGTGACAATGACGGCCCGTGCCCCGAAGAAAACACCCAGAGAGGTAAGCACACCCTTCACATTCCCGTTCTCGGTGATAATCTTTTCTGCGAGTGCCTGCTTGATATCCAGGTTTTCCTGGTTTTCGAGAACCTTTCGCATGGCAAGCTTATATAAAACTCTGTCAGCCTGAGCACGGAGCGACCAGACTGCAGGTCCCTTGCTCATGTTCAGCATTCTGAACTGGATTCCTGCTTTATCTGTAACCTTAGCCATCTCGCCACCGAGGGCATCGATCTCCCGGACAAGATGCCCTTTCGCAAGTCCCCCGATTGCGGGGTTGCATGACATCTGAGCAATAGTATCAAGATTGATGGTGAACAGGCATGTCGACAACCCAAGGCGCGCAGCTGCAAGAGCGGCCTCGCACCCGGCATGCCCTGCGCCGATGACCACAATATCATAATCGCGTCCTTTATACATCAATGTACTATAAAGGATTTTTTTGACCTTATTCAATGAAGAGCCGCAAACAGCTTGTGTTATAATTCACCATGCACATGCCTTTCAACGACGTCTTGAAAATTCTTTGCAGCATATAAAGGAATTCCTTGCTTTACTATACAAAAATATTCCTCGGCGGCACCTGCAACAACAACTGCCTGCACTGTCCTCCTGAACATAAAAATTCACCTCAGATTGATTTCAACACGATCAGGAGTTCATTGGAGCAGAAAGAGTCGGATAGCATCGTTCTCTATGGAGGGGAGCCTACCCTCAGGAACGATCTGCTGAACCTGGTCTCAGCTGCCCGGGGAAAGGGCTACAGGAGAATTAAACTCATTACGAATGGTCGTACGTTTTCGAATATCCATTATCTCCAGCAATTGATGAATGCAGGGTGCTTATTATTCGAAATCACCTTGTGGGGATCCAATCCGAACCTTCACGATCATCTGAGCAGTGCGTCCGGCAGTTTCTGGGAAACTCTCGGCGGACTGGAAAATCTGTCTGGAACCACCCACGATAAATTCCTTTGCATCCGAATCCCGATCTGCAAGGAAAACTTCTCAGATCTTCAAAATTGCGTGATAACGGCCCTGAATGTTGGTTCAAACCGGATCATCCTCTCGATGCAGGATCAGACCCTCTCTTTGCACTCTGTCCTCCCCCATATCTCAAACAGCATAAATATCAGCATCTTTAACCGAGTCTGGGTCCTGACCGAAGGTATTCCCTTCTGCCTTATGCAGGGACTTGAACAGCATATCAGTGAAATTTATACGGGATGGGAAACCATTTATCCGAGGATATACCAGAAGAACAAACAATGCACTGAATGCATCTACGAAAATCTCTGTCCCGGGGCAGGAGCTCAATATGTTAAAAAATTTGGAAACAGTGAATTGAAACCCGTGAGGGCAGGAAAACATTTCCAGGATATCAAAGCACTCTATGACTAAAAAGCAAATCATTCTCATTTCCTATAACTGGGCTAATCATTTTTCTCTGGCCCTCGGGTATCTCAAGGCATACAGCCTGAAAGATCCTTTTATCAGGCAGCATACTAATATCGAGATTCTTGATTTCGATACTGCCGGACTCAATGTGCAGCAGGTTATCTATTATCTCTCTCAGAGCAAACCCGATATTATTGGTTTTTCCTGTTACTGCTGGAATATAGAGAAGGTATTGGATACCGCAAGGATTCTCAAGACACTTTATCCTGATATGAAAATAGTTCTCGGCGGTCCGGAGGTGGGACCGATCGGCCCGAAATATCTCGGGGAGCATCCCTTTCTCGATGTTGTCATTAAAGGGGAAGGGGAAATCACCTTTGCTGAACTGCTGAAATACTGCCTCGGTGAGTGCCGGCTTGAGGATATAGCGGGAATCAGTTACCGGTTCAATGGCCGGGTTATCGAAAATCCGGACAGACCGCCTATCGAAAATCTCAGCGAAATCCCGTCCCCCTATCTGGAGGGAATCCTTATTCCAAGGGACAGGGTAACCTACATAGAAACTTACCGGGGATGTATCTTCAAATGTCATTACTGCTTTGAAGGGAAAAACCTTCCGAAACTCCGTTTTTTCCCTGACGACCGGGTACAGAGAGAAATTGAACTTGTCCTGAGTCATCCCGAGGTTAAGAGTTTCCATTTTGTCGATACCGTCTTCAATTTCAGAAAAGAGCGCCTTGCAAAAATGGCAGGGATTATTGCTTCAGCCAATCGGTACGGGGCTGAGCTTCGTACTGTCGAGATTATCGCGGAATTTGTGGATGAAGAGACGGTGGAACACTTCAAGAAAGCACATGTGCGCAGCATTGAGACTGGGCCGCAGACGGTGAATGAAAATACGCTCAAAAATGTCAACCGGTTTTACAAGGAAGAACAGTTCAGAAATGGCGTCAGACTCCTTGAGGACAATGGGATTGAAGTGACTACCGATCTTATCATCGGTCTGCCGGGAGATACCTTTTTTAAATTCATGAATTCCGTACAGACTATAATCGACATGAAGCCTTCAAACCTGGTCTTCAGTATCCTGCATGTGCTTCCCGGGACCGTTCTGTATGAAAAGAGCATGGAATTCGGCCTGAAATATGATGATAAAGCACCTCATCTTGTCCTGAGCGCCCCTGATTTTCCCTATGAGGACATTGACAAAGCAGTAATCATGGCGTTCAGCCTCGACAAAGAATACAATATCAAGCCTTTGCCTCCCTGATACATCTGCCGGCCTCAAAAGTGATTAAAAACAGAATTTTGTAAGGTAAAATAAATCATGCGGTTGATTCTTTTTGATATTGATGGCACGTTAATCGATTCCGGAGGAGCCGGGGTCCGGGCACTCGATCTTGCCATGAAAAATCTCTTTGCGATTGAGAACGCCTTTCACGGCATCAGTATGGCCGGTAGGACGGATACGCAGATCATCAGGGAGGGTTTTAAAAAACATGCCCTCCCAGCAGATGGAACAATCGATGCATTCATTCATGCGTATCTCGGATATCTGTCTCGTGAGATTCAGAACGACAGAAGACATGCAAAGCCCGGCATCTACGAGATTCTCACAGAACTGCAAGCACTGAGGAATTTGACGACAGGACTGCTCACGGGGAACCTCGAAAGGGGTGCCCGGATAAAACTTGAACCCTTCAGACTGAATGAATACTTCGCCAGCGGAGCGTTCGGTAGTGATGATGAAGACAGGAACAACCTCCTGCCGATTGCAGTGAAACGATTCGAGAAATTATCCCGGATGGAAATTGAGATCAGGGAATGCATCATCGTGGGAGATACCCCGCGAGACGTCGAATGTGCTCATATCCATGGGGCACGATGTGTCGGCGTTGCAACCGGTCCTTACTCCTATGAAGCTCTGGTTGAGGCAGGCGCTGATCATGTGGTGGAGGATCTGACAGACCAGCGTGCGATTTTACCGTTCCTCTAATCTTTCACCTTCGGAGTTTTTCCACCCGCTCCTTTACTTGATTGATAAAAAATTCATAGCTGTCCATGCCTTCCGGTTTCCTTGATATATCTAAATCCGAAGGGGAGAGTGGATTACCGAATTTGACCGTTATCTCCGCAAACTTCGGCCACACTGAACCGCGGGGAAGCGCCTTGAAAGCACCTGCAATGAACACCGGGATAACCGGGACGTTGAGTTCTTTCGATAATATGCCAACCCCTTTTTTAAATTCCATCAGTTCACCATCAAAAGATCTTCCGCCTTCGGGAAAGATCAGAAGAGATTTTCCGTTTCGGAGCACATAGGAGGAGAGCTGTAAAGCCTTATTGAGATGGATTTCAGTGTCTATCGGAATAACGTGTGCCAGCCTCGCGAAAGAATTTCCCAAACGGCCTATAAAATATTTTTTCATGCCGAGTGAATAAAGATCAGCAAAATAGTCTGGGGGAACAGCTCCTCCGATACAGAAAGCATCAAGGTAACTTGCATGATTCGGTGTGATAATATAGGGACCTTGTTTAGGAAGATTCTGCAGCCCTTCAGTTCTGAATCTGAAAAATACCTTCAGGACTATTTTTACGAAGCTCAAGCCCAGAAAAACGATAAGCCGGTCGAGGAACCCGTGGTGAAGACCGATCTTATTCCGTTCATCGAGATCAGGATCTGTTCTGAGCAAGTCTTCCCAACCCGGCATCTTTTCGATTTCTCGGATTCCCATTGTGCCGAGTTCTTTTATCCTGGCAACAAGTTCTCCTACCGTCTGGATTTCTGAAGTAAACGTTTCCGGGAGCTTTCTAGAGAAAGCGTTTTCAAGGGCAACAACGAGTTCTATCCTTCCAAGGGAATCAAGTCCGAGATCGAGTTCGAGATTATCTGTTGCCTGTATTGGAATCTCTTTTTTCATCAACGGCCTGACGCATTCAATAACTTTTCTTCCGACTGCATCGTCCGTGAGTTGCTTGTCTTCACTCTGCCCTTTCACCTTTTCTCTCTTTGCACTCAGGAGGTCTTTAACCAGAAACCGCCTGAGTTTCCCGAGAGGAGTTCTCGGAAGAGGCCCGGGATGAAGGGCATATCCTTTTATTCTCATATATTGGGGAAGCCGGGCAGAAACATTCATGATCTCCCATTTAATCATCTCCTGAAGATTGGCGATTTGGGCTTTCTTGGCATATTCAAAGTCAGGGACAATAATTGCCTGGAGAGATTCAACCATGCCTTTTTCTTCGGACCCCATAACGCATATTTCCCTGATGAGCGGTATTTTCATATACTGTTTTTCAATCTCATCAGGATAAATATTTTTCCCCGAACTGAGAACAATCACCTCTTTCAATCTTCCGGTGATAAAGAGGTATCCCTCGTCATCCAGGTATCCGGTATCCCCGCTGTGAAACCATCCTTCCTGTATTACCTCTGCAGTTGCCTGAGGATTTTTGTAGTACCCTTTCATTACCATCGGACCCCTTATGACAATCTCTCCTTCCTCCATCACCCCCAGCTCTGTCTTCGTTTCAGGATGAATGATTTTTATCTCCGCTGTTGGTAATGGTTTGCCAACAGAATTTGGTTTTCTCTTTTCGATCGGATTAAAGGTAACGACCGGAGACGTCTCTGTCAGGCCATATCCCTCAAGAATGGTCAGGCCAAGGGCTTCAAGGTCTTTCATGACTTCGGGGTCGAGCTTTGCTCCACCGCACGCAGAAAACCTGAACTTCTCACCAAGCGCCCTGTGGACCGATTTAAAAACAATTTTGCCCGGATTAATCGATACGCTCCGTCTCACGCTCCCGCAGAGGGATATAATGAAAAACATCATTTTTGGCAAGGGTCTGTGCAGTTGTTTGATCCTGTTGAAAATTCCGTTCCGGATCAATTCAAGGAGCTGGGGAACGCTGACAAGAATGGTTACTTCGTTACTGCTTATGGTAGCCATAATATCAGGGCCCTTCAGGCTCGGGGGGAATGATACGGGTATGCCGAGAAATACCGGGATGAGACAGTTCCCCATGAACGGGTAGGTGTGATGCAAAGGAAGCACGCTGATGACGCTGTCATCATGAGAGAGTATGCCGGCCGAAATCAGCGCCTCTGCATCCGAACAGAAATTTCTGTGGGTCAGCATCACCCCCTTGGGGTTCCCTGTTGTCCCGGACGTATAAATGATGGATGCAAGATCGTCCTCCGAAACCTCGGGATAGCTGGCCGCTGCCGGCGTTGTAAGTATATTTTTGAAATCATATGAATCAAGGTTGATGAATGTAACAGACAGGAGCTGGCTGTCCAGATTGCCTGCAGCTTTCCGCACCTGCTCAGAGGTTTTTTCACTATGAAAAACCGCCCTTGTGCCGGAATCAAGAAGCAGGTTTTTCGTTTCATCCGGCCCAAGCTGTTCATCGATGGGGATCGCGATACATCCTGACAGGGAAATCGCGAAATAAGACATGCACCACTCGGGCCTGTTCTCGGAGACAATCGCTATCCTGTCACCTTTTTGTATACCAAGTTTTATAAGATACGACGCAAGGCTTTTCGTTTTCGCGAGCAATTCTTTATAGGTAATGGTCTCCCATGTCCGGTCAAAATAACTGAAAGCGATTTTGTTCTGATATGCGGCGGCTTTTTCAAGAAATACATGGGGGATGACTTGCGCCATAGAGTCAATAGTCCCCTCCATCCTCAGTAATCAATCCCCTTTTGTGGCTCTATGCCCTGCCGGAAGGCGTGCTTTATCTCTTTCATTTCGGTAACCGTATGAGCTCTCTTTATAATTTCGGGATGTGCATCTCTTCCCGTCAGGACCATATGCATGAGCGGTGGTTTTTCATCAATCAGGGCCAATACCTGAGGCAGATCAACAAGATTCAACTGCAGGGCATTATGAATTTCGTCGAGGATAATAATGTCATATTGCCCGGAGGATATCTTTTCCTTTGCGAGTTTCAGAGCTTCCTGGGCTTTTGCCCTGTGTTCTTCCTGAGAATGTGGATCTCCCATAATCCCGCAAAAACCTTTCCCCGTTAGGTGCAGTTCCGCATGCGACGAAAGCCTCTTGATGCCATCGATCTCCCCCGAATATATGTTGCCCTTCATAAAACCAATGATGCAGACTTTCATATCATAGCCGGCAGCCCTCAGTGCGATTCCTAATGCTGATGTAGTTTTGCCTTTTCCGTGTCCGGTCAAGACAACAACGAGACCGACTCTTTCCGGAGGCTCCAGGATCTTCAGGTTAGAATTTTTCATACAGAATACATTCGATTTTTGCATTTATCGGCGCTTTTCTATAATATGAAGGAAGAATATTCAATACCGTTTCACAGTCCTGTCTTTCTTCAATTCTTATTGTAACGGATATTATCACAAATGGACATAAAGCATATACGGGAGATCACGAAGAAGTACACCCCGGAGCAGATAGAAGGCTGTATTTCTGATCAGATAGAGCAAGGGAAAAACGTTTGTTTGACGGATGAGACAAGCGAAAAGATAATCAACGAGCTCTCTAAAGCAGAGGTGGTAAGAGAACTGATTGATCAGGGGATGGAACTTGCTGATGCCTTGAGAGAACTGGCAAGACGAATGAGACTCGTGCAATCAGGATTCAAACCATAGAAGGGAGGCACATAGCATGAAAGCATTGATTATCAGCGCAGACAATTTTGAAGACACAGAACTTCTGGTACCATATTACAGGCTGAAAGAGGAAGGCATCGAGGTGGATATCGCATCAGTAAAAACAGGACCGATCAAAGGGAAACACGGGTATGAGGTTCAGGCAAATAAGGCCCTCAGAGATGTGGATCCTGATGATTATGGCATCCTCATTCTCCCGGGAGGGAAGGCTCCTGGGACAGTCAGAAAAGATAACAATGCCATCGCAATAGCAAAACAGTTCTTTCAGAAAAACAAACCGGTCTCTGCAATTTGTCATGGACCCCAAATATTAATTACAGCTGGCCTTCTGAATGGCAGGCGTGCAACGTCCTATAAATCTGTTGCCCAGGAGATGAAGGATGCCGGTGTGCTGTATAAAGATAATGAAGTGGTCGTTGATGGTAATCTAATTACCTCCCGACAACCCTCTGATCTGCCGGCTTTTATGAGGGAGATTATGGAAATGATAAGAAAAAAGTAAGACGCAATTCGTTGCAGTCTGAAGTTGAATGAGAAAATTCTGTGAACCGTTTGTCGAAAGAAAAATCGCCGTATCTAAAACATGCCTCTCATCAAAAGATCGACTGGTATCCCTGGTCCGATGAGGCATTTGAAAGAGCAAGGGGACAAGATAAGCCCATCTTTCTCAGTTCCGGTGCCATCTGGTGCCATTGGTGCCACGTCATGGCAAAAGAATGCTTTGAAGATAATGAGATCGCAGAACTCCTCAACCTGCATTTCATAAGCATCAAACTTGACCGGGATGAAAGACCGGATATCGACAGGAGATATCAGTACGCTGTTTCTGCGATGGGATTCGGTGGAGGCTGGCCCCTCAGTGTATTTCTGACGGCGGAGAAAAAGCCTTTTTTCGGTGGGACCTATTTCCCCCCTAATGATAACCTTGGAAGGCCGGGATTTAAGAAGGTTTTAAAGTCAGTAGCTGAATTTTATTCTTCAAAAAGAGACCATGCAGTCGAATACAGCCGGACACTGTCAGATGCCCTCAAACAAAAGCCCATCACAAAAGGTGAAATACAAGAGGCATCAATACACGATGCCGTCATCAAAATACTCTCCCAATTCGAT
>Ga0111182_1005_pt1 | contig 19386 bp, 17 predicted proteins | sample DeeMarSWOR324_28_FD_80239 | JGI IMG/M metagenome (GOLD analysis project Ga0111182, IMG submission 80239) | Nitrospira bacterium SM23_35 | reverse complement strand
CATGTTTTCTGCTAACACTATTGGTATAAGCGGACATTCTCCCTGAGGCTGTCCGCTTATACCAATAGTGTTAGCAGAAAACATGGCGAAGTGACACGAAGGATGTGGCACCATTTGTGGCCCGAGAGGAAAGATGATGATGTCCCGATCATCTCTATCACCAATGGTATCCATGTGCCCACATGGGTTGAACCGAAGATCGAGCTCCTTTTCAATAAATATCTTGGTCCAAGGTGGCGCGAAGAACAGGATGATCCTGCAGTATGGGAGTTGATCGATACAATTCCGGACCAGGAATTATGGAAAGTCCATTACTGGCTGAAGATAAAGTTGTTAAACTTTGTCAGGGAACAGGCTCGCAGACGCTGGATCGAAAACAGGGTAAATCCGGTTAACATCATTTCCAACGGAGTATTGCTTGATCCGACAGCACTCACCATTGGTTTTGCACGGCGCTTTGCTGCGTATAAAAGGGCGGATCTCATCTTCAGAAATCCGGATCGATTGAAGGGAATTTTAAATCACCGCTGGCGGCCTCTCCAGATCATATTTGCGGGTAAATCTCACCCTGCTGATGATGAAGGGAAGAGGATACTGCAGAGAATATTTACTCTCGCGCACGATCCTGAACTGAGCGGAAGAATTGCCTTTGTTGAGAACTATGATGAGCAGCTCGCCCAATACATGGTTCACGGTGTCGATCTCTGGCTCAATAATCCGATGCCCCCGCTGGAAGCATGCGGAACGAGCGGAATGAAGGCGACGCTGAACAGTGTTCCTCACCTCAGCATTCTTGACGGGTGGTGGATTGAGGGTTTCAGCGGGAAGAACGGGTGGGCTTTTTCCGGCGATGGGGATGAGAGGGATGCAGAGGCTATGTATCAGCTCCTCGAAACAGAGATCGTTCCCCTGTATTACAAGCTCGATGATTCCGGTATTCCGATTGACTGGGTGAAAATTATGAAGCAGGCAATCAAGCATACTGGTGCACAGTTTAGCGCGCGCCGCATGGTAAAAGAATATGCATTGACTTTCTATCAGAATGCCATGAAATCGGTGTCGTAAATGATCGAATGGTGAAGATGCTCCCGGTAGTAAGAAAAAGCGATATGTACTATAATACCGTTGTTTGTTGATTCCTTAAATTCCGAGGAGGGCGTTATGGTAAAAATTTATTACGATAAAGATGCGGATAAAAAGATTCTGAAAGGGAAACGGATTGCGGTCATGGGGTACGGGAGCCAGGGACATGCCCACGCAAACAACCTGCGGGACAGCGGCGCTGATGTTATCATTGGAGTCAAGAAAGGCGGTGTAGGGTGGGAAAAGGCGGGAAAAGCAGGCTTCACCGTTTTCGTCCCTTCAGAAGCTGCGAGAAAAGCTGACATTATCATGATGCTCGTACCAGACGAGTACATGGCTGATATCTATAAGGCAGAGATTGCCCCGCATATCAGGAAGGGGACATATCTCGGGTTTGCTCATGGCTTCAATGTTCATTTCGGGCAGATTGTGCCTTCTGCTGATATAAATGTCTTTATGGTGGCGCCAAAAGGCCCTGGTCATCTTGTGAGATCAGAATATGCAAAAGGCAGCGGTGTGCCATGCCTGATTGCTGTCGATCAGGATCCTTCAAAGAATACCAGAAAAATCGCATTGGCTTACGCTTCTGCGATAGGCGGCGGAAGAGCGGGGATCATCGAAACGAGTTTCAGGGAAGAAACCGAAACCGATTTATTTGGTGAGCAGGTAGTTCTCTGCGGTGGCCTCACTTCTCTTATTATCGCCGGTTATGAAACCCTTATTGAAGCAGGGTATTCTCCTGAAATGGCGTACTTTGAATGCCTCCATGAAGTAAAACTCATCGTAGATCTGATATACGAGGGTGGAATTTCCACGATGCGGTATTCAATCAGTAATACCGCCCAGTACGGAGATCTTACGAGGGGGCCTCGAATCATTACAGATGAGACAAAGAATGAGATGAAAAAGATCCTGGATGAGATCCAGTCGGGAAAATTCGCCAAAGAATGGATTCTCGAATGCAGGGCGAACAAACCGGTGTTTAATGCTCTTACAAAAAGGGGGGAGAATCATCCGATCGAGGAAGTGGGAGCGAAGCTCAGGGCAATGATGCCATGGCTTAAAAAAGGAAAGCTGGTTGATAAATCGAAGGCATGAAGTTTGCGCCTGAAGGATATTCTTTTATCATCGGTTCTTTACTCTTTTCAGGGACCACAGCATTCATACTCTGGTTGGTCATAAAAAATGGAAACAGCGCCGTCATAATTTCCCTGACAGTTTTTCTCTTGGGTGCCTCCCTCATGCTTGTTTTTTTTATGGCGTTTTTTTTCAGGGATCCTGACAGGGTAATCCCCGGAGGCGAAGGACTTTTCGTCTCGCCGGCAGACGGCAAAGTAATCAGAATCAGAGATGTCCCTGATAAACAGTACACAGGAGCTGAAGCAAAGGAAATCAGCATTTTCATGTCGCCACTCGATGTCCATGTCAACCGCTCTCCGTGTGACGGAAGAGTTGTTGCTGTACGATACTCTCCGGGTAAATTTCTTGCAGCCTACAAAGATGATGCATCGCTCAGGAATGAAAATATCGTTATGGTTCTCGAAAATACTCATGGGAAGGTGCTCGTAAGGCAGGTCGCCGGATTTATCGCCCGGCGGGCAGTCTGCCGGGTAAAGGAAGGTGATGTTTTGAAGCGGGGCGAACGTTACGGAATCATTAAATTCAGCTCGCGGCTTGATGTGTATGTCCCTAAGAGCGCTGAGATTATGGTGAAATCGGGTGATAAAACAACGGCTGGAGAGACCATCATAGCCATGGAAACTAGACAGTAGATAGTAGATAGGACACCAAAAAACTTATGACAACTAATAGCAGATAACTGACAGGGAGGAATATGATGGGTGAAGTTCCAAAAGGAGCTATTCTTCAGAGGGACAAAGAGACCTATGCGATTGTACCGAGGATTCCGATGGGAATTGTAACCCCGGAAATCCTAGAGAAACTGGCGCAGATTGCGCGCAGATATCATGTCAGGATTATCAAGATAACCTCCGGTCAGCGCATTGCACTGGTAGGATTCAAGGCAGAGGACATTCCGGAGGTATGGAAAGAGCTTGGTATTGAGGTTGGTCCTGCTGAAGGGTTGTGCGTTCATTATGTCCAGTCATGTCCGGGGACAGAAACCTGCAAATTCGGACAGGGCGACTCTCTTGGGCTTGCTGCAAAAATAGAGAAAATGTTTGTCGGCAGAGAAGACACAGTTCCTGCAAAAACGAAATTCGGAATATCGGGATGCACGCTGAACTGTGCCGAAAGCTATCTCAGGGATTTTGGCGCCTTTGCGACGCCGAAAGGCTGGACCGTGGTTGTCGGCGGGAATTCAGGAGGAAGACCTCGGATAGGCAATGTCATTGCGGAGAATCTGACTGAAGAAGGAGTTCTCTCACTCCTGCGGAAGTGTCTTGAGTACTATGCGAAGCATGCAAAAGCAAGAGAGCGGATGCCGAGATTTGTCGAACGGATAGGGTTGGAAGAATTCAAAAAGGCCCTGATGTAGAGGTCAGAAAATTGCGCCTCAGGGGACTCTTTTTCCTCACAGGCGAATTTGATATGGAACACGGAAGGATATTGTTGTTAACAGTACTATTTATCAATGAGAGGAGGCAGTATGCATCGCAGAACAGTTTCACTGATTATTATCATTACGTTTCTCGTCGGGAGTTTCGGTTGCGCAAGCATCCCTGAAGAACATAAGGGGGCAGCGACCGGAGCAGGAATCGGAGCGGCAACCGGCGCTATTGCCGGAGCGTTATTAGGTTCGAAAGGGGCCAAGACAGAGATGGCGGTGGTTGGAGGACTTCTCGGCGCGCTTGCGGGAGGGGCAATCGGTCACTATGCATATGACCAAAAACGGACAAAAGAGGAAACGGCTCAGAAATATAATTACCAGTCGTCAGAGGGGACATTGTTGAGAATTGAGGATGTTGCCATAATTCCTGAGATCGCCAGGCCGGGTGATAAAGTTGAGATGAAGATGACATATGCAGTGCTTGGGGTTGCAGCCGGGAAGGAAACAGAGTTCTCAGAGATACGCGAGATCAGATATCAGGGTGAACTTTACGGAAAACCGGAGGTTACGGTATCACGTCAAGATGGCACGTATTCCTCCAGCATTCCCCTCATGTTGCCCTCAGATGCCAAAAAGGGCAAATATATTGTTACTATGACTGTGAAAGGTGCATCTATCAGTGACTCAAAAGAATCATCCTTCCAGGTAAATTAGCCCAGTCATCTATATCAAATGGGCCGGTTCAGTTCCGGCCCATTTAGCTGGCCAGTCTCTTTGTGGAACGTGCTATTAGGCGAGTCACCTTTTAACATATTTCCCGCTCTTTAAAACGTCTATTTCGTTTTAAATAATAATAACGGTAAGTTATAATTAATTGTTAATGTAATACTTAAATTATAAAACAAGACTTTTACAAAATACAATATTGCGAAGAAAGATTGCGCCTAATCCAGCATGACGTGTAATGATGCCTTATATCCTGATACTTTGAAATCATATTAAAATGTTATAAATCAGTATATTAAATATCTATATGAATGTAAAACTTTAAATTTATAGCGAGATAGTCACTTTGTAAAAATTACATTTAATTATTATAATAATAGTATAAATTGTTCCTTATATTAAAAAAATGGATACTCTAGAAAAAAATATTAATAGCCACATAGAAGAACTCATGTGCGGATTCTCCTGTCCAAAGGATTTTCAATGTTACCGGACAGGTTTCAAAAATCTTTGCAAAGCAAGGGATATCGGATTGGAATCTTTTGTGGCATGTCTGGTGAGTGATCCCTTGGAGTGCAAATTTTCGCTCCTTTTCGGCGGCGTTTTCTTCTGCACCTGCTCATTGCGCATCTATATCGCCAAGCATTTGAAGAAATAGGCAATTCCATTTAACAATACCCATCCGTTTCCTTTTTCATTCTTGTTCCCTCGGATGTGCAATCGCACAATGCGATGAAAAGGGCTGCTTCTGAGATTATGCTACAATATTTGAATCCATTTTCGATGAAGATACTAAACCGCTCAATACTGAAGGAATTGATCCTTGCCTTTATTCTGAGCCTCGCTTCTCTGAATTTTATCCTGATGACAGAGAAACTTCTGCGATTGAGCAGGGTTCTTTCCGGCGTGGGCACATCTGTTGTCGATATGGCAAAACTCATTGGATATATTCAGCCCCCCTTATTGCTTCTCACGATCCCCATGGCGTTTTTGCTTTCTACCCTCCTCGTTTACGGCAGAATGAACATCGACAATGAACTGGTAATCATGCGAATAAGTGGTATGGATTTCAAGGGCATTTCAGTGCCGGTTGCCCTGCTCGGCGTACTGTGTTTCTTCGTGAATATGGCCGTTAGTTTTTATGTTGGCCCAAAAAGTTATTTGAAAATGAGGGAAGAGACGGTGAATATTATCAAGAAACGGACTCCCCTCGCGATTGAAGCAGGTAAGTTCAATACGTCGTTCAAAGATGTCCTCATTTTTATAAAGGAGAAGCCATCTGAAAATACGGTAAGGGAAATTTTCCTCTATGACGAAAGAGATCATCAGGAACCAAAGGTGTTGATGGCAAAAGAAGGAATTATTTCGGTTCAGGACAGCCCCGCGATCAACCTTTTCCTAAAGGACGGGTATATCAATATGGTGAAGGGGGAGAGTACTACAGAACTGTTTTTTAAAAAGTATAATATGACGCTGAGTCTTGATCCGGACCAGCGTAAACGGAAGAATGCAGAACTGACACCCTACGAGCTTGTCCGTGAAATAGGAAAAGCAGACAGCCGACGGGCGGCTTCACTATACCTCGACCTTTACCGGAGGATTTCCCTTCCGGTTATGTGCCTGATACTCATTTTCCTCGGGCCTCCTCTGGCCATGATAGCCGGCAAGTCCGGTAAGCTTGGAGGCCTGACGATCGGGCTTGCAGTGTTTACTGTCTACTACATGCTTCTCATCTACAGTGAAAATCTTGCGCGAACAGGAAAGATATCATATGCCCTCGGAGCCTGGATCGCAACCATTACTCTAGGAGCGGTTGCTTTAGTTTTGTTCAGAAGAGAACAGCGCAGATGAAAATTGTGCAGAAGTTCTACTTGAAGGAATATTTAAAACTGCTTGCTATCATTTGTCCTGGTCTTGCAACGGTGTTCAGCCTTCTCGACCTCATTGACAAGATAGATAATTTCGCACCGGGGAAACTTTCTTTGATGAGCATCCTGCACTATATTCTTCTGATTATGCCGAAATATCTTCTGTACCTTCTTCCTATGTCACTCCTGCTGTGCAGTCTTTTCATATTCGGGCTTGCAGCCCGCAATAAAGAGCTCATTGCCGTAAAAGCATCCGGAGGAAGACTGAAAAGCCTCTTTGTGCCGTTCATCATTGCGGGATTGGCATTCAGTCTCTTTTCATTCGTTATAGGTGAGTTCACCGTACCTTCATTTACCGAACGGCTTCTTGAATTCAAGAGGGGATTTATGGGAAAAACAGAAAACGTGACCGCGATCGAAGGTTCAATCTGGTTGCGGGGAACCGATGGATCGATTGTCAGGATATCTCTCTATGTCCCGGGAAGAAGACTGGCTCAGGGTATCAGCATTTTTTTAACGGGAGAAGAATCGCTCAGAAAGAGAATAGAGGCCGAGGAGGCAGAGTGGTCGGAAAATAAGGATGGAACCGGTATCTGGAAACTCCGACGAGTTGTTCTCTATGATTTTGAAGGAGGCAAGCTGACTGCCGTGCCGGAAATGGATTACCCGCATCTGGAATCTCCGGAGCTCTTTGGAAGGCGCATAAAAAAACCTGAAGAGATGGGGATTGTTGAGCTCTCCCGCTATATGGAACGGTTGAATGCAGCAGGGATTTCTGATTCAAAACTCCTCGTAGATTACCAGGTAAAGGTCTCATATCCCCTCATGAATTTCTTCATGATGATTCTGGGTTTGGCACTTTCAGTCATAAGCAGAACAGGAGGAGGATTGTTTGCGGCAGGAGTCGGAATATCTCTGAGTTTTCTCTACTGGCTCCTCTATACGTTTACCCTTTCGATGGGCTATGCACGGGTTATTCAGCCGGTTCTTGCCCCGTGGATCATTCCGGTGCTGTTCGGGGTGGTAGCGGTCTCTCTGTTCAAAAGGATACCTGAATAAATGACGACAGCGAACAGGCAGAAAGGGTATCTGTGCATGGTACTCCACGCACATTTACCTTACGTGAGGCATCCTGAATATCCCTTTTTTCTTGAAGAAAACTGGCTCTATGAGGCTATGACGGAAAGCTACATCCCGCTCCTCGATCTTCTCTCAAGGCTCATTGATGATGGAATCGATTTTTGCTTGACGCTCTCACTGAGCCCTTCTCTGGTAGAAATGTTGAACGATGATCTTCTGATGAAACGCTACACAGCATACCTGGCACGGCTCATGGAGCTTGCTCGGAGGGAAAGAATAAGGACCAGGCGATCTGTCCGGTTTGCGCCGGTTGTGCGAATGTATCTGAACAGGTTCAAGAGGATACAATACCTTTTTGAAGAAGTTTACCGGAGAAGACTGATCCCGGTCCTCCGTGAAATACAGGAAACCGGTCATCTGGAGATCATCCCTTCAGCAGCAACTCATGCCTACCTGCCTCATCTGGCTCCTTTCCCCCAGGCGGTAAGAGCTCAGATAAGAATCGGATTGCGACAGTATAAGGATAATTTCCGCCGGTGTCCAAACGGAATATGGTTACCCGAATGCGGTTTTGTTCCCGGATTCGATGCATATATCAAGGAGGACGGCCTCGCGTATTTTTTCCTCGAAGCACACGGAATTACCCGGGGCGCACCGGTGCCGCAGTTCGGAACATATTTGCCGGTTTTATGCCATTCGGGTATTACAGCTTTCGGAAGGGATGCAGAAGTTTCGAAGCAGGTGTGGTCGTCGTTCGAAGGATATCCGGGAGACCCTTACTACAGAGATTTTTATCGTGATGCAGGATATGACGTCGATGAGGATCATGTCAGAGCAATTTTGAAGCCATACGGCGCAAAGACATATACCGGCCTCAAGTATTACCGGATTACGGGCAGGACTGACCGCAAGGAACCATATGATGCCCAGCGCGCACGGCTGAAGGCAGCGGAACACGCCCGTCATTTCATTATGAACACGGAAAGCCAGGTGAGGCGTTTGCATGAGCAACACAGAATACGTCCGGTCATCACTGCGACATATGACGCAGAGTTGTTTGGACACTGGTGGTTCGAGGGCATCGACTGGCTTGAAATGATTTTCAGGAAAATGGACCTTCGGAAAAGGAACTTTGCAATGATTACCCCATCGGAATATCTGAGCCGGCATGATTCAAAGCCCTTTCTTCAGGTGTCTGAGCCATCGGTATCAAGTTGGGGTGAGCATGGATATCATGAGGTCTGGCTGAATGACCGGAACGATGAAATGTACCGGCATCTCCTCAAAGCAACTGAACGGATGATCGGTCTCGCTGAGAGATTTTCGAATGCTGCGGGCATCCTTCGCAGGGCGCTGAATCAGGCTGCACGGGAATTGCTGCTTTTGCAGCACAGTGACTGGACATTTATGATGAACAGCGGTTCCTATGCTGATTATGCACGAAAGCGCTTCGCGACACATGTCAGCAGATTTACGCGTCTGTATGAAACCATTGTTTCAGGCCACGTGAAGGAGGGGATATTGACTGAAATGGAAAACAGAGACAGGATATTTCAGAATATCGATTACAGGGTATACCGGAGCCGGAAAGGATAAACAGGCAGCCACGAGCGTGGGGCATAACATTACCCCAGCAGTTTGTCGTAAGAGTATGCCTTCAGAAAAGATACGAATTCCTCAAGTGAATTTGATGCAACAGAATTCTTGTTCATGATGAGTGAAAAATCCCGTGCCATTTTTTCCTCTTTGATATTCAGGAGATGCAGGGTACCATATTTTTTCTCTTTCCGGGCAGCCCAGCGTGATATGATCGAGATTCCCAATCCGTTCTCAACGGCATCCTTGATAGCCTCCGTACTTCCCAGAATCGCGGATATTTTCAAATCGTGAAGGGTAACACCGTGCCTGCCGAGAAACTTTTCAATCATCTGCCGTGTCCCGGACCCGGATTCCCTGAGGATAAATGGTTCCTTACTGAGATCAGCGATTGAAACCTCTTTTCTTTTTGCCCAGTGATGTCCGGGGGGCACAATGAGGAGGAGCTCGTCAGCCAGCAGTTTTTTTACAACGATTTTTTGTCTTGAAACATCACCCTCGACGAGCCCAAGATCGATATTTCCTGCATTCAGAAGATCGACAACTCTCTTGGAGTTGCTCACGAGCAGGTATATTTTACTTTTCGGGTGTGTTTGCCTGAACTCGGTAATTAGCGTGGGAAGAATATAGTTGCCGATATTCGATCCCGCTCCGAGAGTCAGACTTCCCTTCACGAGTCCTGTCTGTTTCCCGATTGCCTTTTCGGCCGAAGTATAGAGGGTAAGGATTTCCTTTGCATATTTGTAGAGAATCTCACCCGCTGGAGTGAGGGTAACGGTGCTCGAGGATCTGTCAAACAGTTTCGTTTCATATTTTTCTTCGAGGGCTTGAATCTGAAGGCTGACGGCAGGTTGCGTGAGGTGAATAATCTCGGATGTTTTCGAAAAACTTCTCGTTTCAGCAACGGTACAGAAGACTTTTAGTTTGTGATCTTCCATGCAAACCCTCCGGGGAAAGAGTTAAACGTTATAAGATGGAAAAACAGAACATTGTGCCGGATGTTTCAGGGTTTTTGATACCTTTCACTCTCATCTTTTCAGATTTCGGTTTCATTTGTCAGAGCAGGCTGTAAGCCGAGTTCTGTTTCCGTGGCCATTCATCTGTGGTCTGATATTGCTATCAGACTCGTGCGGTCTATACCCGTTCCGCCTCCCTATCAGCACGTGGCTGACAGAGATTCGAAGGGGCACTTCTCGAGGCGGAACCTATTCGACCTTGCTCAAGGCGGGGTTTTCCAAGCATGGGATATCACCATCCCATCTGGTAAGCTCTTACCTTACCTTTTCACCCTTATCCCGACCCATGTCGTGACGGTTTCCCTTTCTGTGGCACTTTCCTTGGGGTTACCCCCAGTCGCTGCTGACGACCGCCTTGCCCTGCTGAGCTCGGACTTTCCTCCCGGATAAAGCTGCGTTCTGAAGCCCGAAACTTTGCATGCCGCTCAGTAGTTGTTCGGCCGGCAAATGGTTTCCGCATATCCAGCTTCAGACGCAGTCAAGCCGGGCGACCACGCCTCCTGCTCTGACTATAATTTTATTTTATCATTATATAATAAAGATTATATTTTGAAAAGGGGTATTTTCATTTTCAAGGAATGCCGAAATAGGTGTGACGTTAAGGAGTGCTTTCCCGATAGTAAAGAATTCTCCTGCATTGCGGACAATGGTAAATATCTTCGTTTTTCTTGATCTCGACAAAAAGTTGAGGAGGTATATTCATGTTGCAGCCCTGACAGATTTCTTCTCTGACTTCGCTGACCGCATGTCCATGGTATATTTCAAGCAACATGATATACTGGTCATACACATCGCTATCTGTTGCTTCCACGACGCCAGCCCTCAGTTTTTTCAGAGTTACCAGTTCTTTTTCCAGTTCCGCCTTCTCGGTTTCGATGCGCTTCTTCAATGCCTCGACTGTTTCGCTGGCAGCTCTGAGGTTCTGTTCTTCGGTCTTCATCTGTTTCCACAGGGCATCCGAATCTTCCATGACGGCAAGGATATCGTCTTCTATGGATGAGCGGTCATGTTCGACGGTTTCGATTTCTTTGAGGAGTGCCTGATATTCCTTATTCGTCTTGATCTCGCCCGTCCGGGCCTTTAACCTGTTGATTTTCTCGTTGAGATCTTCCAATGCCTGTTCCTTGTGACGTTTCCGTTTTTCGAACGTATCGGATTCCTGTTTTCTGGTGTTGAGGACCTTCTGGCTTTCATGAAGGGGTGACTCTGCCTCTTCGATCTTTCGGGGGAAATCCTCAATCACGCGGCTGAGCGCAAGACACTTTGAGTCAATCTCCTGAAGCTCTATTAGGTACTCAAGCTGTTTATTCACGTGTTCGTCTGTACCATCATGATTTTGGAAGAAGTAATATGGTGGGCCCACCAGGGCTCGAACCTGGGACCAACCGGTTATGAGCCGGTAGCTCTACCAGCTGAGCTATGGGCCCGAAAAAATAATAACTAAATAGTCTAAACCCGACGGTGAATTCAGGTCAAGTTTTTTCGATGAATTCCCTGAGCCACTTGCTTCGTGAAGGGTGCTTCAGTTTCCTGATTGCTTTCACTTCTATCTGCCGTATCCGTTCACGGGTAACGTCGAACTCCAGTCCGACTTCCTCGAGGGTGAGCGGTACGTCCTCCCCAATCCCGAATCTCTTTCTGATGACCTTCTCTTCCTTCGGCGGGAGAGAACCGAGTATTGTGTCTATCTTTTTTCGCAGTTCATCGTTAATGACAAAGTCAAGGGGGGAGAGCATTGCCTTGTCTTCGATGAAATCCCTGAGATGACTGTCCTCTTCACCGACCGGAGTTTCAAGGGATACGGGTTCTTTTGCTATCTTGAGTATACCTTCAATTTTTCCGACAGGCATATGGAGTTTTTCGGCTAATTCGGCGGATGTCGGTTCTTTGCCCATGACCTGCACCAGTTCCCGTGCCATCCTTGTTATCCTATTCATGGTTTCGACCATGTGTACAGGTATCCGGATTGTGCGTGACTGATCAGCCAGCGCCCGGGTTATTGCCTGGCGGATCCACCAGGTTGCATAGGTGCTGAATTTGTATCCCCGCTGATATTCGAATTTGTCCACAGCCCGCATGAGGCCGCTGTTTCCTTCCTGAATGAGGTCTGAGAAGCTCAGCCCCCTGCCAAGATATCGCTTGGCAATGCTGACGACGAGACGCAGATTTGCTTCTATCATTTGAATTCTGGCATGAAACGACTCTCGCTCACCCCCAAGAAGCACCTTTAGTGCTTTTTTTATTTCCGAGGAGTGCATTTCAAATGAAATCTCCTTTGCCGAGATGCGCTGTTTGAGTAAACGGACCTGTCTGGCAACCGCGGGATCGGGCTTTGACCGCTTGTTGAGACTGGCGACGCGCCTCTGCAGAATATCCAGCTCTGCAGCTGATTTTTTTAACTCTTCAGAAAATGCCGTGATTACATCATACTTTAATCTGAGCTGGCGGGCCTTCTCTATAATCTGATTCCTGTTTTCTGCAAGCGCCGTGATGAGAGAATGATACGCGCTGCTCTGTGCTTTGCGATGTCGGGGAATTCCAACAGGAGAACCGGACGGGTAAACATGCTGAAGCCGTTTGAGATATTCCTTTCTTTTCTTATTGAGGGCGGCTATTGCTCGCGTGACCCTGAAAAATCTCTCGCTCTCCTGATGGAGGTCTTCTTCCGTTTCTTCGTCGTTGAACTGAATAATATCCGTGAGCGGCGCTTCACCTTTCCTGCACATTTTCCCCAGAACGATCAGTTTATTCAGAACAAAGGGGAGGGAAAAGAGAACACGGTATACCTTCGTCTTTCCACTCTCAATCTGTTTTGCAATCTCAATTTCTCCTTCCCTCGTGAGAAGAGGCACACTGCTCATTTCTTTCAGATAGATGCGGACGGGATCTTTTTCGCTCTCCAGAAGGGAAGGGGGTCTTTCCTCGTCATCGGCGGCTTTTTCCTGCGGCTCGGTGTGAAAAAAAAGGTCATGGTCGACTTTCTCATACTCTGCTTCGAAATAGTCAAAATAGTCGAAGTGCTGTTTCATGCATGATCCTGTTTGATATGTTTGCGCTTATCCTTCAGCAATGAATCGAGACGTACGATATCACCGCTATCCTCCGCAATCTGCCTCTCCCGGTCGGTTTTTTTCTGTCTCAGTTTCGAAAGACAGTCAGCGATATTGGTGTCGACATGTTCAGGATCAAATCCCGGATTTACCGACAGGCCGGTGATGAGGGTCCTTTCCCCTTCGTCGGCATCTTTGAGGAGTGCCGTGATGCTTGCCTGACCCCCAAGTTTGCTTATCTTCTTCATCAGGGAACGGATCGTCTCATCCCTGATGTCTTCAAAAGCGAGTTGAGAAAGAACAAGGTCCGACTTTTCAGGAAACGAGAGGAGGGTGCTCAGGAGGATAAGCTCTTCACGGTTGAACTGCGGAGCGTGGAGCTGCTGCCTGACGCGTGATGGTACATGAACCTTTAGCCGCATCTTCTCAAGCTCACTTCTCAGGGCAGTTTCATGGATTTTTGATCTGTCAGAGAGTTCCCGAACCAGTTCATCCGCCAGGAGCATATCCTTCATGGAGGCTATCATCGCGAGAGCTTCCCTTGCAAGATCGATATTCTCTCCTCGTGCACCGGACAACAGGAACTCGATCATCGACTGTGATGAGGAAAGAGATTTTTGGAAGGAGTGGGAGCCGGCCTTTCTGAGAAAACTGTCCGGGTCTTCCCCGCGGGGGAGAGGGATTATTCTTGCACTGATATCATGTTCGCAGCAAAGAGACAGTGATCTTCTCGCAGCAGCGATTCCCGCATCGTCACCGTCAAAGATCAGAACCACCCTGCTGGTCCTTGATTTCAGTTTCTGTATGTGGCGCGCCGTAAGAGCCGTCCCCAGGGGTGCAACGGCATTGCGGAACCCGTGCTGATGGCACATGACCGCATCAAGATACCCCTCGACGATGATGGCATACCCCTTCTTGCGTATCTCATCTTTGGCAAGATTGATCGCGAAGAGGGTTTCGCTTTTCTTGAAGATCTCGGTTTCCGGTGTATTCAGATACTTCGGCATCGCATCATCCATAACCCTTCCTCCAAAAGCGATGACGTCGTTTCGTATGGTGACGATCGGGAAGATGATACGGCGCCTGAACCAGTCTCTGTGTCCCTTGCCGTCTGCGATGACCAGGCCGGCATCGATCATAACGGAATCGGGGGTGCCCAGTTTCTTTAATTGACTAAGCAGAATGTTCCTCTGATCGGGAGCATAACCGATGCAGAATGCGGCTATAGAATCTTCGCTGATGCCTCTTTGCTTAAGATATTCCATCGCTGTGTTCGAATCACGGAGTGTTCGCGTATAAAATTTCATGGCCTCTTCATTTGCCTGGAGAATATGCTGACGCCTTTCAGAAAATTTCCTGTCGAATGCTGACTCAGTGATCTTGATCCCGAATTTTTTTGCAAGAGAGCTCAGTGCCTCCCCGAAGGTAAGGTTGTCGTGCTTCATCAGAAAGGTGACCACATCTCCGCCGGCACCACAGCCAAAACAGTGGAATATCTGCTTTGACCGGCTGACCATAAACGAGGGGGTTTTTTCCGAATGAAAAGGGCAGAGGCCTTTATAATTCTGTCCCGACTTCTTGAGCGCCACATAGTCCGAGATAAATTCAACAATGTCTGCGTGTGACTTTATTTCTTCAAGGAGTCCGACGGACTTCATTCAGACCGCTTTTCAAGCCGGCTGAATCTCCTGAATCCGGAGCACTCGAGAATCTCGAAAGAATGGTCCTTTGCGAGCTCGTCAAGAAGCAGATTCACGCCCAGATTGTCGCTCGATATGTGGCCTGCAATGACGACGTTCAGATGGTTCTTCTCTGCCTCCTTCCGGTGTTCTTCACTGAGGTGCATCGCAACAATGGTGCTTACTCCGCCGTTGGTGAGACTTTCGAAGATTTCCCGGGCGCCTTCTGTGCCGCCCGTCATATCGACAAAAATTTTTCCGGCTTTGCGTGTTGTCGTTCCGAGCATAATCTGCGGTCCAGCGCCGTTCAGGCCCGCATTTCTATATTCCGGGATCGTTCGCAGAATATCGACGACATCAGCAAGCGAATAGGGATTCTCGCGGTCAAAAAGCTGCTGGAGATGATGTGCGACCATATTGTCTGCAGGGGTGTGGAGGCAGAGGAACGGTATGTCAAGGAGTCGGGCTGCATCGATAGCCCGGGCATGGTTTACCGGCATCAGTTTTCGTTCTATTTCCTTTATCCGGACATCCATAAGGCTCTCTGCTATGTTTATGGGAACACCATAGAGGTGAAGGATGTCGGATTGCATGCTCATGACGGAATAGAGATCAGCCAGGGCCTTTCCTGATGGATGATGTGACAGGAGAAGGTCGATTTTTGTTCCTTTTGATCTCAGCGTATCTGCAAGCAGGATCTCACCTACATCGATATCGATACCGGCGAGGATGTTCTGTACGTCATGTTCCGCATGACCATGGAGGATCCTGGAGTCGGAGTAAGGATTTCTCAGTGATTCAGTATCAAATAATTCTCTGTCACGCGCGCTCAGTTCGTCAAACGCTTGTTTGCGGCGCGCCAATTCCTGCAGCACGGCATCTTTTGTACGGGGATCATTATTTATGCCGATCTCAATTGCGGTTGTGTAAAAATCACCGAGCTTCATACGGTTATCAGGAGGCTGAATCTGTCTGCCTGTTTTTCTGAACTGCCATGGTTACCAGCAACTCCTTAATCCGAAAACAGTTCGTTGAGTTGAGCGTCGTAAAGAAATACGTATTGAAACGGAGGGAAAGCGTCATTACCGGACCGCTACCCTGACTTTTCTGACAGATTTTTTACGGGCAGCGATCGCCTTTTTCTTTCTTTTAACACTGGGCTTTTCGTAATGTTCTCGTTTCTTTACCTCAGAAAGAATACCTTCTTTTTCGCACTGTTTTTTGAATTTTTTCAGAGCAATTTCGAAAGAGTCGCTCTCCTTGACCCTCACATAGGGCATCCATATACCCCTCCTCCCTAAATGAAAATTGCGGTTAATTGTAACAATTTGGCGTTTCCCCTGTCAATTTACGTTATTGCAAAAATTCACTCCTTATGATAAAGTTCAATACTCGTAAAACAGCAGGGGGGCATGGTCGCAGTATCAATTCTTTGAACGTTCCGGTTGCCGGCCGATTTCATCAGATCTTATGAGACAGAGTTTACCGTGAGCAAAAAAACCACAATCAATCCTCCGCAGATTATGGGGAAGAGCCCCGGGATCCATAAACTATTCGAACAAATCAGCAGAATTGCCTCTAAGGACGCACCGGTTCTCATTTCGGGTGAACAGGGAACCTGCAAGGGGCTTGTTGCCAAACTAATCCATGATAACAGCCTCCGTCAAAAAGGTCCTTTTATCGTGATCGATCTTTCATCGGGTCCCGTGGATCTGGCAGATGCTGCATTACTCGGTCCTGAAAGAAAAGCAGCGGCAGAAAGTATTGAACAGATACCGGGAAGGCTTGATGAGGCAGGCGGCGGGACACTGTTTGTAGAAGAAATCTTTATGGCAGGTGCAAACCTCAGGGACAAGATGATTCGCCTTATCCGGGACAGAGGGATAAAATTGAATGACCACGATGGAGTACCGTCAGATGTAAGAATTATTGCGACAACATCGAGGAATCTTAATGAATTCGTCAAGAAACGACAGTCCCTGTATGATCTTTTCAGGGTATTTCACGGTGGGCATCTCAGGATTCCTCCTCTCAGAGAGCGGAAGGAGGATATCCTGCCGCTCGTGGAATATTTTATGAAAGAATCGGCACGGAAATTTGATACAGGGCAGAAGGAGCTCTCAAAAGATGCGAAAGCTTATCTGCTGAAATACGAATGGCCAGGCAATGTGCGCGAGCTCGAACATATGACCAGGAGAGCAATGATCTCGTCCCAGGGGCCTCTGCTGGAAAGGAGAGACCTCATCATGGCGGACATTGATTCCTGTTCAATCAGGGATTTTCTCGAGGAGAAACTGAAGCGCTATCTGAAAGAGATGATGAAGCTCGAAACCTGTAATCTCTATCATACCGTCCTCTCCGAAGCCGAACGGTCGCTCGTTGCGATTGTCCTTCAGGAGACGGGGGGAAACCAACTGAAGGCTGCAAATACCCTCGGAATCAACCGGAACACCTTACGGTCGAAGATCAAAGAATACAAAATCCGCATGTAATTCCCCGCTTCAGAATGGTGTACAGAAATCGCTGTTTTTGCGAACTATAAAAAATGTGACCGGTAAAATACCTGCAAAGGAGTTCTGTAATGAAAAGGAAATACGTATTGCCTGGATTGGTTGCACTATTTTTGCTTGTTGTAGCCGTTTTTGGGATATCTTTCGCAGCCGGGAATGAAAGTGACGGGGCTGGAATTCTTTCGACCGGTATCGAAGACCAGACCGGCGTTGCACTGACCGTTTATAATGTTAACCTCGGGCTGGTGAAAGACCAGCGTGCGATTCAACTCCCAACGGGCACAGGGGAATTACTGTTTATGGACGTGGCGTCACAGATCATACCGACGAGCGTTCATATGAGATCGCTTGCAGACCCCGAGAGTCTTCAGGTTCTTGAACAGAACTATGAGTATGATCTTCTGAACCCCCAAAAATTGCTCGACAAATATGTGGGCAAAGAAGTAAAGCTTTACTACAAGAATCCCTATTCGGAGAGAGAGGAGATTCTGAATGCGACACTCCTGTCGAATAACGGAGGTCCGATATTCAGAATCGGCGATGAGATAACGTTCGGGCATCCTGGCAGGGTGGTCTTTCCGGGAGTCCCTGAAAGCCTCATTTCGAAACCGACTCTTGTCTGGTTGATCCGGAATAGTCTCTCATCTGCCCAGAACATCGAAGCTTCATATCTTACCAACAACATAAACTGGCGGGCGGATTATGTTGTTACCCTGAATGATGCCGATGACAGGGCAGATCTTTCCGGATGGGTTACTATTGATAATAGGAGCGGAACGACGTACCGGAATGCCAAACTCAAGCTCGTTGCGGGGGATGTGCACAGGGTGCAGGACGAATCCGGGTATAGAGACAAAATGATGCGAGCAGCCGAGATTGCAGCGAAGGCTACGCCCCAGTTCAAGGAGGAAGAGTTTTTTGAATATCACATCTATACCCTGGAACGACCGTCAACGATCAAGGAGAATCAGACGAAGCAGATTTCGCTCGTCAATGCCGATGCGATACCGGTTCGAAAAGAACTCATGTATCATGGAGCGGCACTGTATTATTACAACCGCTACGGAGATGCGATGACCAATCAGAAAGTGGATGTGTTTGTAGAGATTGATAACAGGAAGGAAAACAATTTGGGCATTCCGTTGCCGAGAGGTACCGTTCGTGTTTACAAGTATGACAAAGAAAAGACCCTGCAATTTATCGGGGAAGATTCCGTTGAGCATACGCCAAAAGATGAAAAGGTCAGGATAAAGCTCGGCTATGCCTTTGATGTGGTTGGGAGCAGAAAACAGACAGACTGGAAGAAAGTCGCATCTGACACCTACGAGGCAGGCTTTGAGATCTTACTCAGAAACCATAAGAAAGAGGATGTTGTGGTAAAGGTTGTTGAGCCGATACCCGGCGACTGGACGATGCTCAGTTCATCACATCAGTATAAAAAGACGGAGGCATTCACCGCCGAATTCATCATTCCGGTGCCGAAAGACAAGGAGATGAAAATAACCTACAGAGTGAGGATGAGGTTTTAACCCTGAATTGGGTAAAAAAAGAGTATCACTATTTTTTCCAGAAGTGAGGTACGAAAAGGATAAGCACCGTATATACCTCGAGTCTCCCGGTAAGCATACAGAATATCAGGATCCATTTCCCCGTTATCGGAATTCCTGCATAATTATCTCCTGGGCCTGCTGAACCTAATGCAGGGCCGACATTACACATCGCCGATATCACCGTTGTTGTTGAAGTCACAATATCTTCTCCGGTTGCTGCCATGCCGATGATCGCAACGGTACATACCCCCAAAAAAAGAAAGACCATGCCCCAGATGCTGCCGAGTATTTCTTTATTGAGGAATTTATTGTCGAGCTTCACGGTTGTAATCGCGCGCGGATGAATGAGCTGATATATCTCCCTGTATCCCTGTTTGATCGTTAAGAGTATCCTGACCTGCTTGATGCCTCCGCCGGTTGAACCGATCATTCCCCCAAAAAACATCAGGATAATCAGCACCACCTGTGCAAGGGGAGCCCATCTCTCATAATCTGCCGTTGCATATCCCGTGGTTGTCATTATTGAGGTGACCTGGAAAAGCGAATATCTGAATGAATCAATGAGCGAATGATAGGAAGACCTCCAGATATTGAACATGATCACAGTTGTTGCGATGATGGTCATAGCTACATAAAACCTGAACTCTCCGCTTTTCCATAACCGTGAATATGCTCCCTTGAAAAAATAAAAATACAAAGAATAGTTCCCCCCCGCCGTG
>Ga0111182_1004_pt1 | contig 19473 bp, 22 predicted proteins | sample DeeMarSWOR324_28_FD_80239 | JGI IMG/M metagenome (GOLD analysis project Ga0111182, IMG submission 80239) | Nitrospira bacterium SM23_35 | reverse complement strand
CGTCGTCCATGAAGGCCGGGAAATGGGAGAAGAAGAAGTTCATGGGGGTAGAACTCTTCAATAAAACGCTTGGGATTGTCGGTATCGGCAATATAGGGAGTCAGGTCGCAAAAAGGATGCAGGCATTCGGCATGAACGTCATTGCATACGATCCGTTTCTCAGCGAAGACAAGGCAAAAACTATGGGCGTTGAAAAAGTAGATATCCGGGAACTTTTCAAACGCTCGGATTTCATTACTATCCATACACCGCTTACATCGGAAACAAAATATCTTATCAATAAAAAATCTCTCGCCATTATGAAAGACGGTGTCAGGATAATCAACTGTGCGCGAGGGGGAATAATCAATGAAACAGACCTGTATGATGCCGTTATTTCGGGCAAGGTTGCCGGAGCGGGACTCGATGTCTTTGAAAAAGAACCACCGGAGAATAACCCTCTCCTCAGCCTCGATAATGTCATTTGTAGCCCCCATCTTGGCGCCTCGACGAGAGAGGCACAGGAAAACGTTGCTGTTGCTGTTGCAGAGCAGATCGTGGATTACCTCATCCATGGAACAATACGTCACGCAGTTAATTTCCCATCTGTTCCTGCAGACCAGATTGCCCGACTGCAGCCGTATATCAGTCTTGCGGAGAAACTCGGGGGTTTTGCTTCCCAGATGTTCGAAGGCGGTGTTACCGAGATAACCGTCGAATACCGGGCGGATGCAGCGCAGATCAATACTGCTCCTGTTACGATTGCCGCTATTAAGGGTTTTCTGAATCCTATCCTGCTGGAGACCGTCAATTTTGTGAATGCATCTGTCATCGCAAAGGAAAGAGGGATAGAAGTCAAAGAGACCAAGAGTACTGATGAGGGCGACTATCAGAGCATGATAGCCCTCAGGGTAAAAGCGAAAGGCACGGAAAGGTATTTTGCGGGGACCCTTTTCAGCAAAAAAGATCCGCGTATTATATGCATTGACAATTTTAAGGTCGAAATTGTTCCGGAAGGGGAACTGCTCTTCCTCTATAATAATGACAAGCCTGGTGTCATCGGGGATATCGGGACACTCCTCGGGAAGAATCAGATCAATATCGCACGGATGCATTTCGGGAGGGAAAGTCAGGGGGGGATGGCAATTTCGGTTGTCAGCATCGATACCCACGCATCACCCCGGATTATCGATCAGATCAAGAAGCTGCCGAATATCCTCTCGGTCAAGCAAATACGTCTGTAGGAGAGGTGCCGGTATGCCAAATGTCGTCGTGGTCGGTTTACAGTGGGGAGATGAGGGGAAGGGCAAGATTGTGGATTACCTCTCTGAAAAGGCGGATGTTGTTGCGCGGTATCAGGGGGGGCACAATGCCGGCCATACGGTCGTCATTCACAATGAAAAATTTATCCTGCATCTCATCCCTTCGGGGATTCTGTATAAGGGGAAAAAATGTATCATCGGGAACGGTGTTGTTATTGACCCGGCTGCTTTAATCGAAGAAATCAACGGTCTCAAGGCAAGAGGCATTGAGATAGACGGGAACCTGTTCATCAGTAAAAATGCCCATCTGATCATGCCATACCACATGGCACTGGACAGGGAGAGCGAAAAACTCAGGGGCAAGAAAAGTATCGGGACCACGGGACGGGGTATTGGTCCGGCCTATTGTGACAAGATCGGACGAACAGGAATACGGATTGCAGATCTCTTGTACCCCGCTGTTTTCAGGGAGAAATTAACCGCACACCTCTTCCATGTCAATTTCCTCCTCGAAAATCTCTACAAGACGGAATCCTTCAGGGTTGATGATATCTATCATGAATATATGGGTTATGCTGAGAAACTCTCAGCATATGTCGCGGATACCGATATCATGATTAACAGCACCATTGCCGCAAGGGGGAACGTATTGTTTGAAGGAGCACAGGGCACACTGCTCGATATCGACCACGGCACATATCCGTTTGTAACCTCTTCCAATGCCATTGCAGGAGGCGCCTGTACAGGCCTCGGTGTCGGCCCGACGAAAATTTCCCGGGTTCTCGGCGTTGTAAAGGCCTATACAACAAGAGTAGGGAGTGGTCCTTTCCCGACGGAAATCAAGGATACCCTCGGTGATGCCATCAGGGAAAAGGGAGGGGAATACGGAGCCACGACCGGAAGGCCGAGAAGATGCGGCTGGCTGGATACGGTGATACTCAGGCACTCTGCTCGGATAAATGGAATTACCGGAATTGCCGTTACAAAACTCGATATCTTGGACGGAATCGATACCATAAGAATATGCTCCGCATATCGGCATAAGGGAAAGATATATGATGAATTCCCGAAAGAAATGAACATCTTTGAAGAGTGTGAGCCTGTATACGAAGAAATAAAAGGATGGGACAACAGCACCTTGGGGATAAGAGATTTCAGCAAGCTGCCAAAGGCTGCAAAAGCTTATATCAGAACAGTCGAAAAAATATTGGGTGTTAAGGTGCACATCATATCGACTGGCCAGAGGCGGGATGAACTAATTGCCCTCAAAGAACAATTTTAATGGCGCGCACAAGAGGATATCAAAGGCATCCGAGGTTCACCAGGAGGCTTGAGATAACGTTCAGTTCAGGAGGTTTGAGTTATAAGGGTATTTTAAGCAACCTGTCAGCGAATGGTTTGTTTATCAGGACAAATCGCGGGTTCGCTCCAGGCACCGCTGTAAATGTTCAAGTTATGATGCCCGGGAATAAAATATCATCTCTCAGGGGGATTGTGAGAAGAACTGTAAAGGCACCGGTAACGCCCGCGAAAAACGGCATGGGTATTGAGCTGACTGAATGGGATGAGACGTATATACAGTTCGTCAAGACAGTTCTCCATGAGCAGGGAATCGACACGAAAGAACTGCCTGCCGCAGAGGCCATGCAAGATTTTCAGATTATCGCCTGCGCCGGGTGCGGAACAAAAAATAAAGTATCTTCTGAAAAGCTCTCCCGGGAGCCCAAGTGCGGCAGATGTGGAACACTGCTTATCACAGACATGCCTTAATCTCCAGACTGCTGAATATTCTCTATCCTTCGCGGTGCCCTGTTTGTTCAGATCCATCTGATCAATGGGCTCATTCTCCGATATGCAGCGCCTGCTGGTCCCATATCCAGAGGTACTCAGGTCCGTCCTGCGCAACATGCGCGCTGCCGGTTTCTTCAGAGTACACGAGGATATGCGGGCAATGCATGCAAAAACCACCCCCATTCTCTCGGATCACCCCATACGGTTTGTATGAAGGAGTTCTCGCAGAGGCAATTCATCTGTTCAAATTTCATGGAGTGAGACGACTCTCCAAACCGCTGGCTACTTTGCTGCTCCGCCTTGACATCCCCCGTGCAGAGGTGATTGTTCCTGTTCCGTTGAGCAAGAAAGGCCTGATCAAGAGAGGGTTCAATCAGTCCCTCTTAATTGCACAGGTCATTGCAAAGCAAACAGGAATGCACCTGTCCCTTGATGCTCTCGTCAAAACAAAAGACACGCCTCCCCAGATAGGACTGTCTGCCAGGGAGCGCCTCGTTAATCTCAGGAATGCATTCCAGGTCCGCGGCGATATCAGGAAGCTTAGTTTCCTGCTCATTGATGATGTTATTACTACCGGGGCAACTGTGCGAGAGTGTTCGAAAATGCTCATGAAGGCAGGTGCAAAAGACGTTGCCGTGCTCGCCCTCGCCCGGGCACCATTGCTGTGAAGAGCCGGTTGTCGTGCAAAAAGAATAATTATTCTGATACAATAATCCACTCAGAACCATGATTGATCTTCACACACACAGCTTTTTCAGCGACGGTGAGCTTGTGCCTTCGGAGCTAATCAGGCGGGCTATGGCAATCGGCTATAAGGCGATCGCGATTACGGACCACGTGGATTCGTCGAATATTGATTTTGTGGTTCCGCGAGTTGCCAAGGCGGTCGAAAAAATGAAGAACTATATTTCAATCGATGCTATCCCCGGCGCTGAGATAACCCACGTCCCGCCGCAGATGATCCCCGACATCGTGAAAGAGGCACGGTACTTAGGCGCTAAAATTGTTATCGTGCACGGGGAAACGATCGTCGAGCCGGTTGCACCCGGGACGAACAGGGCAGCTATTGAAGCGGAGGCCGATATCCTTGCACATCCGGGGCTGATCTCAGAGCATGATCTTCTCTTTGCAAAGGAGAAAGGAGTGACGCTCGAGATAACAGCCCGCAAGGGGCATTCATTATCGAACGGCTATGTAGCAAAAGAAGCAATACGATTTGGTGTTCCGCTCTGCATAAATACTGATGCACACAGCCCGTCAGATTTGATCACGCGGGACCTGGCAAGAAAAATACTCCTTGCTGCAGGAATAGAACGGAACCGCATCGAAACCATATTTAATCATGCACAGGCGCTCACAGAAAAAATTCACGGGAGGAATTGATGCCTAAGGCAATCAAAAAAAGAATACCGAAAAAAAGCGATACACCTGAGGAAGAGGTACAGGAAAAACTTTCGACCCTGAAGGACGCCTTTCAGCAGCGGCAGGGTCTTGCTCTGAAAATCGGTATTGGTATCGTTGTTCTCATTGCGGTTGTCATAAGTTTGCTGGTTTATTCGTATACTGCTGAGTCCAGGGCAAAGAAGCTCGAGTACGAAGCCTACAGGATTTACTACAGCAGAGGCTCTCAACAGACGGATACCAGGGAAGATCAATACAGAAAAGCCCTGGATGTATTCAAGAAAGCGTATGAAACGAAAAAATCACCCATTTCGCTCTATTATATTGCTGCCTGCTCCTATGAACTCGGCAAATATGACGAGGCACTGAAAACCCTGAAAGATTTTTCCCGGAAGTATTCAGGCGAAGAACAATTCCTGCCGCTCGCTTACCGGAAAATGGCGACGATTTACATGCGGAAAGGCGATACGGGCGAGGCAAAAAAGACGCTCGATGCCCTCTACAATTTGAAAGGTGATATTTACAAAGATTTTGCTCTCATGGAATATGGCAAACTTCTGGAAGAGGAAGGAAAGTCTGATGAAGCCAGAAAAAAATATGAGGAACTGATCACAAGATTTCCCACCTCTCCTTTCAAAGATGAGGCGCAGTTGAAAGTGTCAGAGAAAAAAGAAGGCTAAATCTTTTTCAGGCTGGTCTTCGGTGCCCGTTTCTGCTTATATGATGTCTTCGCAACGGGCTTCTTCGATTTGGCGCGTTTGCCCCTCACGCCAGATTTCTTCTTTTTCAGAGATGCTTTTTTGACGATTGCACGTTCCTGCCTGTCCTGAACAAATTTTCCCTTTGGCGGGAGATAGATTTTCGTTCCGGCCGAAAGGGGCATGATCTTCTCCATGTCATTCAAATCAAGAATAACTGCCACAGGAACGCCGGTCTTCTTCGAAATGCTTTTAAAGGTATCCCTTTTCTTCGCAGTATATACATCAACGGTAAAACGCTCATTTTCGGGAACCCGGGAGAGGTTTTCGAAAAAGATTTCCTTTTTCCCTTCCGGGATCCTGAGGGGATATTCCCTAAGGTCGGGAGGTGTACACCATCTCTTCAGTTCCGGATTCAATCCCCTGATTATATCAAGGGATGTTTCCGCACAGTCTGCGGCAACGTCAAGATCGACAGGGAAATTCAAGGTCGCAGTCTCATAACTAAGCGGCGGATGGAATTCAAGATTATCAAACCCATAATCTTCCGGACTGTACGCGATCAGACTCGCAGCTATAAACTTCGGAACATAGTCCTTTGTTTCTCTTTTGATCTGGTTGGTCGGCAACAATGACCAGTAATCATCAGCCTTTGTCCTTTTCAGAGCCCTTATTATCTTGCCTTCCCCCGCGTTATACGCAGCCATGGCCAGATTCCACGATCCGAAGATTTCGTAGAGGTCTTTGAGATAGTTTGCTGCAGCCACTGTAGATTTAACCGGGTCTCTCCGTTCATCGCGCCACCAGTTGATTTGAAGTCCGTACCGCTTTGCCGTCGACGCGATAAACTGCCAGTATCCCGCTGCCTTTGCAGGCGAGTATGCATTCGGATTGAATCCGCTCTCGATCAGAGGCAGGAAGACCATATCTTCCGGGATATCCCTTTCTTTCAATATCCCTTTCATCAGTTCAAGATATTTACCCGACCTGCTGAGCCACAGAGAGAATTTCTCGCGGATTTTTACTGTATAAAGGGTTATCTGCTTGCTGACAGCAGCGGCAGCGAGTTGATTGCCAAGATATTCTTCGACAATTTCCGGACTACTCCTGATTTCATCTTGGGTAAAATCGGAAACTGCAGGCTGAGAGATTTGTGCTTTGGGAATGACTTCAGATGCATAAAGAGGGAAGGAAGAGACGAGTATGAGTATGTGTATAATGTACGGTATGTGCCTGATCATACCTGTCAATTTTCGGCGAAATTTAATTGTTTTGTCAAGAAAAAAGTGAATTTATTATAATTATGAACACGATGTCTTCCTATTGAATAAAAACTGATTGTAGAATGATTTCTCTTCCAACTGTGTCATTATTTTCTTCACATACGATAAACGTTTATCCGGTATCTGGGCAGATAATATCCGGAATGGCAAGACATGGTGAGCGGATGTTGACAACGGGATGGTGGGCAGTCGCAGAATCGAACTGCGGACACGAGGCTTTTCAGGCCTCTGCTCTACCGACTGAGCTAACTGCCCACAAACTTAACTTTACACTTTTGCGTTTTCGGGTGTCAAGAATCTGGGCCTGATGGAATCAATGCACTATTTTGTTTGGGGCATTCTGCTGGGATTCGCTGCGGGGATTTCCCCCGGGCCTCTTCTTGCCCTTGTCATATCAGAAACCCTCATACACAGCAGGAAGGAAGGAGTTCTGGTATCGGTTGCGCCGGTACTGACTGATGTGCCGATCATTGGGGCAAGTGTGTTCATCCTCTCAGGAATCTCGCACTCTGATTTTCTTCTGGGGCTCATCTCCCTTACGGGATCATCATTCCTCGCCTCTCTTGCCTACCGGAACATCATGATACGGGACGTGCATCCTCGTCTTCGTTCCGTGAAGCCGCAGTCTCTCCGCAAAGGGGTGATAACAAATTTCCTGAGTCCCCATCCTTACCTCTTCTGGTTAACAATTGGTTCTCCCATCATCCTGAAAGCCTGCCGGACCGGCAAGTTTTCCGCCCTGTCATTCATAGCCGGATTCTATATTCTCCTTATTGGTTCGAAAATTCTGATTGCGCTTCTTGTCAACAGATCAAAGAAATTTCTGAAAAGCAGGACATACCTGTATGTCATCAGAGCAACCGGGGTCATTCTGGCAATCTTTGCGGTTCTGTTTATTAAGAATGGTCTGGTCATGCTGGGCCTCATCTGATCCGGCCGCCTCTGTCAGGAAAGGATTGCCGGGATACTACTGAGGATGATCTATGCGGATATTTTTGACGAAGGTCTGAACAAGTGCGGGGTCAAACTGCGTCCCGGCATTTTCCTCCAGTTCCCTGACCGCCTCTTCCGCTTTGATGGGCGTCTTGTAGTAGGATCCGCTTGTCATGGCATCAAATGCTTCGGCAATGCTTATTATTCTTGATTCAAGAGGAATTGCCGTTCCCTGAAGTTTTGCCGGATATCCTCCACCATCATAACGTTCATGATGGTGGAGGATGAAGGGCGCGATATCCGCATAAAAGTTGATCGGCCGTATCATTTCGTACCCGATGACAGAATGCTTGATACAGTCTTCACGGGTGAGCATTTCCTCAGCCTTTATACGGAGAAACCCAAGATCGTGGAGCAGGCTTGCCAGATATAGATGTTTTTTCTGTTCCTCGGGCATATTGATGGCCTTTGCGATTATGTTGCTGTACTTCGCCACTCTGTGCGAATGCCCCCGTTTCTCCGGGATGTGCGCATCAATGGCCTTCAGGAGGATATCCGTGATATGGATTTCATAGTTTTTCTGGTCTTCATGGAACTGTGCCTGTACAAGGGAGCTTGCTGCCTGGTCCCCCAGGTAGCCGATCAACTCAGCATCTTTGTCATCATAAGCACCTCCCCGACGGCTCAGTTCTATGACGCCGATAATGCCGTTCTTTGTTGATAAAGGCATCGAGAGAACGGATGCAGTCTGATCACCGGAAAGGGCATCAACTGCAGCATCAAACCGTTTATCGGTGATCACGTTTGATATATTCAGAGATTTGCCAGTTTTCAGCACCCATCCGGCAATTCCTCTGCCGTTCGGCAGCGGCGTTCCCATCAGGATATCCCGTGCCGGACCTTTAACGATCCTGAAGACGAAATTGCCATCCTGTTTCAGCAGAACAAACCCTGCTTCAGACTGAGTAAGGGAAATGCCATGGGATATTATTTTGTCCAGCAGGATGTCACCATAAAGCTCTTCACGCATGTCCTTCGTCACGGCGAAAATTGTGTCCAGCCTCGCCCGGTATTTTTCTATGCTCTGTATAATTTTTTTTGAGACTGAACGCCACACGATAAACCCGGCGATGGTAAGGATCAGGATGATGACGATTATGAGCGTAATGGAAATATCCGGGAGGAAATCGAGCACCTCGTTCAATGGTTTGAAAAGATATCTGAGGATAACGGCGAGAAGGGTAAAGATGACAAAGGCCGCTACTAAGTTCAGGAGGCGCAGTTTGGCCCGAATTTCTTCGATGATCGGAGGCTTGGCCGATTTAACCTGTTTGGACATCGATAAAACTTTACCGGATGCACCTCACAAAGTCAATAAGTATGGAGCAAAAAAAAATTATAATGAAAGAGCATTGTGTGTGCCGAACCGGTTGGTTCTCACAGGATTCGGGTATTATAGGAAAACAAAGCATAGTGGGGAGGGTAAGGAAATGGCATGGAAAGGATCCTGTATCAAGCTTTTTATTTTTATACTGCTGCCGGTGCTTACTGCGTGCGCTCCGACAACACTGAAACAGGTATGGAAGGATGATGCGTATCGCGGAGGCCATCTGCAAAAGATCCTCATTGTCGGTGTCGACCGGAGTGATGCCGTGAGGAAGCTTTTGGAGGACGAATTTGGTGAACAGCTCAATGCAGGTGGAGCAGAGGCGATTCGGAGCTATCGCATTTTTACGGAAGAGGAAATGCTTGACAAGCGGATTTTTGCATCGAAAGTGAGCGAATTGCAGGCAGATGCTCTCCTTATCGCGACACTGAAAGATGTTGCTGATACGGGGATATATGAGACTTATCCGGCAGTAACCGGACAGGGAAGCGGATCTTATGGTTATTATCTCCAATGCTGCCAGATCGTTTCAATCGGGCGCAATGTAGTGATCGAGACAAGGATTTTTGATGCAAAAAAGGACAGGCTGATATGGTCAGCGGTTACGGAAACAATTTTTGAAGGTTCTGCTGAAGTGGTTATCCGTTCGTTTGTGCCGGTAATAATTGCTGAACTGCAGAGCAACACCCTGCTTCAATAGCATACTTACAGGAAATGAAGTAAAGGCAGCCAGAGGGGGAATCTGGCTGCCAGGAGGGTTGGTGCATCAATCAGAATAGCACAAATGGTATGCTGTTTTGCACCTTACTTGGTTTTATAGTATCTGAAACTTATGAAGAAATGATGAAGAAAATATGAAAAAACCGTGAAAGTTATTCATTGTCCGGAGCTGATCAGTTGGGCTGACTGCTGCATGAAAGATCGTATGAGATGATAATGCTGTTTTTCACGACGGTTGTTGCGAAGTTGACACCTGCCAATATCTCAACAAGGATGAGGTTCCATGGTTCATCCATTTTTATCTGGATTTTGCCTTTAATCTGTCTGTCAACAATGATAAGAAATCCGTCAAAACGGGCTGCATCCGCTAAAAGTGAGAGTACGGTTTGCAAATCTCCGTCGCAAAAATCGATGCCGACCGCTGTTCCTTCGAAATCATTCAGAATAAACATCCCGCTCAAATTCTCCATTCAAAACAACACATTATATCTTTTATCCGATGAAAAGTATACCACGGAAACCGCCTGTTCTGGACAGTCCTCTTGTCGCGGTGGCAGGGATGCGCTACAATAGCTGAAACGGCGTGTCTCATGCCGGAAACACCATTCATGGTGAAAAACCCTCAGTGAGGTAAGACTTGTGATGGACGAATCTAAACTTGAGCAATGTAAGGTTAAAAAGGAAGATACCAAAGAGTTTCGTGAAGAGATACCGGGCATCGTGGATGATCTGGTTAAATCCTGTACAACAGGAGACTGTTTCGATCATGTCGACATCGAACCGCTGCCTTCCAAAGAGGCTATAATCGGAATCATCCACCTGGCGTGCCGGGTACTCTACCCGGGATACTTTTCCCGCACCCGCATCGACACGGTGAATTTGCTCTATTATTACGGGCAGGAGGTGACGCACCTGTTTGAGGCACTTTCAGAACAGGTTACCCTTGCAATCCGGCATGAGTGCCGTCGTCACCACATGGTATGCATAGACTGTGAGGGTCGGGGCCAGAAGATAGCGATTCATTTTATGCGGGAACTCCCGCGTCTTAGAAGGCTCCTCGCAAAAGATATACGCGCCGCGTATGAAGGCGATCCGGCAGCAAAGGGGTTTGACGAAATCATTTTCAGTTACCCCGGTCTTTTTGCGATCACGGTTTACCGGATTGCCCATGAACTTTACAAACAAGGCGTTTCACTCATTCCCCGCATTATGACAGAATACGCCCATAACATGACAGGAATTGACATCCATCCCGGTGCCAGCATCGGGGAGAGTTTTTTTATTGATCACGGTACCGGTGTTGTTATCGGGGAGACAACAGAGATCGGCAACCGGGTGAGGATCTATCAGGGCGTTACTCTTGGTGCTCTGTCCCTGCCGAAAGACACTGTTGAGAAGCTCAGGAGCCAAAAGCGCCATCCGACCATCGAAAATGATGTTATCATCTATGCCGGAGTTACGATATTAGGAGGAGAGGCTGTGATCGGTGCCCGGTCTGTAGTTGGCGGGAATGTCTGGATTACGGAGTCGGTGCCCCCAGATACGAAAGTCTTTCTGAAAAAACCTGAACTGGTTTTTAAACCGTAAGAGTGGCAAAAATCTTCCGCGACATTACTGAAACTGTAGGATATACTCCTCTGGTGCGATTCAACCATGTCAGCCTAGGAATCGATGCAACGATTCTCGGCAAGCTCGAATCAAAAAATCCCCTTGGAAGCGTAAAAGACCGCGTCGGACTTGCCATGATAAGGGCTGCGGAAGCTCAGGGACTTCTTCACAGGAATACCGTAGTCATTGAGCCCACAAGCGGCAACACAGGAATAGCCCTTGCGTTCGTCTGCGCTGTCCGGGGATACCGTTTGATTCTGACAATGCCGGAGACGATGAGTATCGAACGAAGGAAGCTCCTCAAACACCTCGGGGCGAAAATAGTTCTTACACCGGGAGGTGAGGGAATAATCGGCGCTATTCGCAAAGCAAAAGAAATAGTTTCACAGACACAGGGTGCATTCATGCCTGATCAGTTCAGTAATCCGGCAAATCCTGAAATTCACCGGAGAACGACTGCTGAGGAGATCTGGCGGGATTCTGCAGGTGGGGTTGATATCCTGGTATCCGGTGTTGGAACCGGGGGGACTATTACCGGGATTGCAGAGGTTATCAAAGAGAGAAAAACCGGGGTGAAAGCCGTTGCCGTTGAACCTACCGGATCTCCGGTCCTCTCGGGAGGGAATCCCGGAGTTCACAAAATCCAGGGAATCGGAGCCGGTTTTATCCCGCAGGTACTCAATACATCAATTCTTGATGAAATTGTTACCGTGAGGGATGAAGATGCTTTTGAAACGGCCCGGTCTCTCGCGAAAACGGAAGGGATCCTGTGCGGAATCTCCTCAGGTGCTGCTGTATGGGCAGCACTTACAGTTGCCAAGCGGCCTGAAAACAGAGAGAAACAGATCGTTGTCATCCTGCCGAGTACCGGAGAGCGTTACCTGAGCACTGATTTGTTCAAAGAGTAATCAGTTCCTGATCAGCCCCCAGTTTTTTCATCTCCATTACGGGAATAATGGCATATATATTGCTTAATTATCAATATATTTGTTGATAACATTCAAGGAGAAACACTCAGAGAATATGTTCCGCATAGAGCGAATTTTCAGGAAACTGAAGGGCATAAGACTCAAACCTGACTCCAAACCGGAGGAAGGGATAACGAGAAATAATTCGTTTACCATCGACGAAATAGGGTATGAAGCTTCTTCTCTCCTGTCCCAGGAAGAGCATAGACAGAAGAATCGCAAGTCCTGAACCGCAACCATGCGATCTTAGGGTAAAGATCAGTCATATGAAGGCAACGGCATGAAAGAGTGGGATATTTTTGAAGAGGTCATTGATCTGGGGAAGAGGCGCGGGTTTCTTACCCACGATGAAATTCAGCATGCTCTCCCGCAGGATTTTATTGCCGAGGAGGAACTGGAGGATTTTATGACTCTTCTCCAGGATATGGGCGTAAAGGTGGTAAATACCGAGGGTGCCCAGGGCGAAGAAGACATTCCTGAGGAAAAGGAATCACACGAAAAGAGTGATGATCTCATTCAGGCGTATTTCCACTCCATGGGTGATATCTCTATCCTTTCAAGGGATGAAGAAACGGGACTTGCACTGAGAATAGAGGTGGGTAACGAGGTTATTAAGAAAACCATTACCGTTCTTCCCTTATACAAGAATATCCTTGATCTGCTTGATTCGCGGGAACTCGAGGAATATGATGGCTCCGAAGATGATATGGCAGAGCAAGCATTGAGAAAGAGCCTGGCAAGACTTGACGATCTTATGGAAGAAATTGCCGTGACCGAGCGAAAATACTTCCATTGCGAAAACCTTCGGAAATGCAAAACAGGGGTGCCGCAAAGGAAGAAAAGAGGGCAGAAACCGGCGAAGCTTCGCCGGTTTCCGGAAGCACTGGAAGCAGAGCAGCAACGGGTTGAATCTGAGGTCGGCATTGCGATAGATGAACTGAAGCAGAAATACCATCAGGTTGCGCTCGCACGTGAAGTTGTGTCCAAAGCAAAAAATGAACTCATTATTCATAACCTGCGGCTCGTCATCAATATTGCAAAGCATTATATCGGGAGGGGTCTTTCCCTGCTTGATCTCATTCAGGAGGGAAATATCGGGCTGATGAAAGCTATAGAACGGTTTGACTATACCATGGGATTCAAGTTCAGCACCTACGCTACCTGGTGGATAAAGCAAGCGATTACCAGGGCTCTGGTGGAACAGACAAAGACCATACGGGTGCCGGTTCACATGATGGAGTTGAATAACAAGATAAACAATGCCTCGAAGGAACTGACGCAACAATTCGGGCGGGAACCGGGTACCGAGGAGATTGCACAAAAAATCGGCATGCCCGTCCGGAAGGTAGAAGCCGTTCTGAGAGCTGTTCAGGATCCGGTGACTTTGCAAACCCCGATCGGAGATGATGAGGCGACACTGGAAGATTTCATCGGCGACAGCAGTTTTTCTCCCTATGACGATACAGAAAAGAACAAGACAACGGAAGTCTTATTGCAAATCCTCAAGACAACGCTGAACCCCAGAGAGGAGATGGTCATACGCATGAGATTTGGCATCGGTGTTGACAGGGACCATACCCTCGATGAAATAGGCAAGCAACTCTCCATCACGCGGGAAAGAGTCCGGCAAATCGAGGTGAAAGCGATGAGAAAACTCAAGCATCCTTACCGGCTTAGGATGCTCAGGCAGCTTCATTTGGTTTCTTGATTCGCCCCCGATGAACGCTATTCCTGTTCAAGCCATTTCTTCAGCGTGCTGATATCTTTTTCTGGTAATTCGATGGTAGGGGTTTTTGCCTCCCCTGATAATTGAGCCATTACTTTCCACATTTCGGTTCTCACAATGCCATACGTATCGGCAAAACTCTGGAGATTCTCCTCCATCTGGGGCAGAACAGCAAGCATATCTTTTGAGGAGTCCTCGAAATTGCCCAAACGGGCGTTCGAAACAGCGCGGCAGAACTTGGCCATGCCGTAATCCTTCTTATATTCCAGTGCATGGGTAAAGTCTGAAACTGCATTCTCGAATTCGTTTTTCATCATGTAAGCCATGCCGCGGAAGAAGTGCGCCCGCGCACTCTGCTTGTTCAGGTTGATTGCTTTGCCGAAATCAGCAAGTGCATTATCAATATCCTGAATCTTCACATATCCAACACCGCGGCTCAAATGGGCAATGTAGGGATCTGCCCCTGCCTCCAGCGCTTTCGTGAAGGCTTCAATGCTTTCCGTATCTTTTCCTTCAGCAAAAAGTAACTGCGCTTGTCTTAAAAGTTCCTGAGTGTCCATTGATATTTTCCTCCTCGCGAAATTATGCAGAAGCTCTATCCCTTGTGGAAGAGAGTTATTTCTGCGCGTCCGCGGAATTAATTGACTGTTTTGTTTGATCGCCTTTCCCTGTCTCAGAATATTCCTTTGCAGTCTGTAGCCCCTCTTTTAAAATCAGGATAAAAACAACCGTGAATCCAATGAGAATGCCGATAAAATTGATCAATTTTAGCAATGCTAGGATGAAAAGGATCAGGCCGAGCAGGAAAAACCTGACCATGCTCCAGAAAATAACCCGTCCGGTCGGTCTGGATGCAGCAAAATCACGCAAACCCCAGGCAAGACCCTTGAGATTGGCCAGCCCGAGCAGGCCCCCGATGAGAATACTTAAAGGGAACTTATTCCAGTCGAAAAAAACAGAAGCAGCCGAAAGGCAGAGAAGAATGATCGTTCCCTGCTTATAGATTCTTTTGAGATTCATTGCTTGCCTTTTTTGCCATCCTCAACAGTTCTCTGAACCCTGAGACGATTCCCAGGAAAAGGAAGATGATTGTCAGCCATGGCTTGGTATGCCAGCCAAACCACTTATCCATCGCATAGTCAAGCCCGTATCCCATTGCGAGACCGATAAAGGTAGCGATTACGAGATTCAGGCCGACCGTACTTGCCTCGAGGAGATTTCTGAAGAATGATTTCTCAGCCATACAGTTCGGAGAATCTATTTGATTTCTTTCAGTGATTCGTATACAGCCCTGACAGTCTTTTCGATGTCGTCGTCTGCATGTGCTAATGAGAGGAATCCAGCCTCGAACTGGGAAGGTGCGATATAGATACCTCTTTTCAGCATCGCCTTAAAAAATCGGGCGAATTTTTCCGTATCAGCAGTCTTCGCTGTTTTGTAATCAACAACGTCGGTATCGGTGAAATAGCTGCAGAACATGGTTCCGGCGCGGTAGAAGCGAGTCTTGATTCCCGCCTTACGGGATGCTTCGCGAAGCCCTTTCTCGAGCAGGGATGCTTTCTGCTCGAGCTTGTCATATATGCCATCTTTCGAGAGTATCTTCAGGGTTGTTATCCCAGCTGTCATTGCGAGCGGATTTCCTGAGAGGGTGCCTGCCTGATAAACAGGGCCCTCAGGGGAGACCATGGACATGATTTCTTTCTTCCCCCCGTAAGCGCCAACAGGCAAACCGCCACCGATAACCTTTCCGAGACACGTCATGTCAGGTCTGATACCATAGTGTGCCTGTGCACCGCCACGGGCTACCCTGAACCCTGTCATTACCTCATCGAAAATGAGCACGATATTATTGCGTTCTGTCAGTTTTCTTACTGTTTCGAGAAAACCGGGTTTCGGCAATACACAGCCAATGTTTCCCACGACTGGCTCAATGATTACGCACGCAATGGATTTCCACTCTTTCGTAATTGCTGTTTTCAATGCAGCACTGTCATTGTAGGGAATCGTAATGGTGTTTTTTGCAGAGGACTTCGGCACTCCAGGACTGTCCGGCACTCCGAAGGTTGTGGCTCCTGAACCGGCCTTAACGAGCATTTCGTCTGCATGACCGTGATAGCAGCCCTCGAACTTGATTATCTTGTCCCGTCCGGTGAAACCCCGTGCAACACGGATTGCACTCATTGTTGCTTCAGTACCGGAGTTGACCATCCGGACTTTATCCATAGACGGGTAAGCCTTCAGGACAAGCTGCGCAAGTTCAATCTCGAGTGATGTTGGAGCTCCGTAACTGGTGCCTTTCTCCGCTGCTTTTTTAAGGGCATTGATGACTTTCGGACAGGCATGGCCGAGTATCAAAGGACCCCACGAAAGGACATAATCGATGTAAACATTCCCGTCAACGTCATAAATCTTTGACCCCCGGGCCCGCTCAATAAATACCGGATTCCCTCCGACTGCGCGGAAGGCGCGCACAGGGCTGTTGACTCCGCCCGGAATGAGTTCGGACGCAATCTTGTAAAGGTGATTTGATTTTTGCCGTTCCACAAGCGCCTCAGCAGATTCTTGTAATCTATCACAATAAATTTTGTGTGTCAAAAAGAATGCATCTTATGCTATAAAAGTAAAATTCAACCTCAGGAGGATTCCATGAAAAATGTTTTCGTTTTGATACTCTTCTTTGCTGTCCTCTGTGCATCGGTATCTTGTGCCAGGAAAGGAGAGCAGAAAGGGCCGTATCTTGCAAAAGTCGGCTCCCAGACAATAACCCTAAATGATCTTGAAAGAGACCTCAGGAACCTGCCCGAGTTTGCCCAGAAGCTTTTCGAGGGGACTGCCGGAAAGGAGAAGTTTCTCGATGAAATGATCAAGAAGGAGCTGCTGTATCAGGAGGCCATGAAAAAAGGACTCCAAAAGGACCCTGAATATTTGCAGAAACTTGAAGAATTCAAGAAACTTACCCTTATCGGACAGCTCCTTGAAAAGGAGATAGAGCTTAAGGCAAAGGTCACCGAGCAGGATGTGAAAGACTATTATGACAAGCATAAGGACGAGCTTTCCGCTGTAAGCCAGATAAGAGCCAGCCATATTTTGGTCAAAACAGAGAAAGAGGCGAAGAACATCCTGGAGAGACTGAAGAAGGGTGAAGATTTTGCAGCGATTGCAAAAAAGAGTTCGATTGATACTGGTTCTGCCCGGAACGGCGGAGACCTCGGGTACTTCTCCCCCGGCCAGATGGTCCCCGAATTCGAAGCTGCTGCTGAAAAACTCAAGACCGGTGAAGTCAGCAGTGTACCGATCAAGACAAAATTCGGATACCATATCATCAAGGTTACCGACAAAAAGAAGGGGAAGCCTGTTGAATTTGAAAAAATCAAGAGTATGCTCTTCCAGCGTGTTTCAGCAGAGAGACAGAAAGAATTCTTTGACTCGTACATCGAGGACCTGAAAAAAACCTACACCGTGCAGATAAACCAGGAGGCGGTCTCACAACTCTCAGCAACTGGAGAGAAGAAAGAAGAGTCAAATGGCGAACCCGAGGGCAATAAGGGAGAAGCACCGGAAAAGAAGTAAGGGGGTTTCATTGTAATCAAATGGTTTTATGGAAAAGTTTGAAATCCTTGACGTTGCGGGTGATGCCGGGATAAGGGCTTTCGGAAAGAGCAGACAGGATCTCTTCGTTCATGCTGCGCTGGGAATGTACAGCCTCATTACGAATACCGATCTGCTCACCGATCAAAAATCGATAACAGTTTCGGTCGAAAGTCATTCGCTCGATGGACTCCTTGTTTCGTGGCTGAATGAGCTGATTTTTCATTTTGACACCTACGGATTTATCGGCAAAAAAATTACTATCACTGAATTCACCACCTCCATTACCCTCCCCACTCGAGGAGGAGGTCTGCTCATGGGTGAGGCTTTCAGAATCACGGCAATCGTATATGGCGAGGAGTTCGATTCGGAGCGCCATGAAGGAAAGCTGCTCATTAAGGCTGCCACCTATCACCGTCTGAAAATAGAAAAAAAAGATCGTATATGGGAGACTGAGATTATTTTTGATATATAACTCAAAAGTTCAGACATCCCTTTTGCCTCTGCGAATCAGCCGAGGCGGACAAAAAAATTATTTAACCCGATGTTTTGATTGAAATATCTTTCATCGCTCTCTGGGTAAAAATATGCACTTAACCATCGGTTCAGTGTACACTACGGTATCGAAAAATAATTTTTCTCACAACATCCGCACTTTTGGATGTATTTTTTGTGATAACCTGAACCGGAGGTCAATATGGCAATAGAGAAACTGAGGAGAATTGATGGTACTAAGATAGAAATCCCTGTTGATTTCAAGCCGGGGATGAGGGTGAACGGTGTCATTTATGTCGATGATATTCTGGAACAGGAGCTTGAAATGCAAGCAATCGATCAGGTAGCGAATGTCGCAATGCTCCCGGGCATCGTGAAATCATCGCTGGCGATGCCTGATATCCATACGGGCTACGGTTTTGCTATTGGAGGGGTGGCAGCCTTTGATATGCAGGACGGCATCATCTCGCCTGGCGGCGTTGGTTATGACATAAACTGAGGGGTTCGTCTCCTCAGGAGCAACCTCACAAGGGCTGAGGTTGCCCCGAGGATCAAAGACCTCGTAGGGGTCCTTCAGAATCAAATACCATCGGGTATCGGCTCAAAGGGTAAAATACGCCTCGATGCTGAAGCCGAAAGAAAACTCCTCCTCAAAGGAGCGCGCTGGGCTGTGGAGCAGGGGTTTGGATATGCCGAAGACCTTGAAAAAACAGAGTCGGGCGGATGCATAGAAGGTGCAGACCCCTCTCTCATTAGTGCAAAAGCATTGGAACGCGGAAGGGCTCAACAGGGGACTCTCGGATCAGGCAATCATTTTCTTGAGGTGCAGTATGTCGACGAGATTTACGATGAGGCGGCAGCAAACGGTTTAGGCTTTTTCAGGGATCAGGTCACGGTCATGATCCATACCGGTTCGAGGGGGTTTGGTCATCAGGTATGCACTGATTTCCTTGAGGTTATGGAACGGGCGGTAAGGAAATATAAAATCGACCTCCCGGACAAGGAACTTGCCTGTGCACCCTTCGGAAGCCCCGAGGCCCAGAATTATCTCGCTGCAATGCGGGCGGCTGCTAATTATGCATGGGCAAACAGACAATGCATTATGCACTGGGCGCGGGAGACGTTTATCAGCGTGTTTGGAATGTCACCCGGGCAACTCGGCATGAGTCTCATATACGATGTTGCTCATAATATTGCCAAAATTGAAGAGCATGAAGTGAACGGTAGAAGACTGAAACTGATAGTTCACCGGAAGGGCGCTACAAGGGCTTTTCCCCCGAATCACCCGGAATTGCCCGGGATTTACAGACCGCTCGGACAGCCGGTGCTGATTCCGGGTGACATGGGCAGGGCATCATTTGTACTCCTGGGAACTGAAAGAGCGATGAAGGAGACCTTTGGATCGACCTGTCATGGCGCAGGCAGGGTGATGTCGAGGCATCAGGCGATCAAAAAGGCAAAGGGACGTGCGATCTGGAGAGAGTTGGAGGACAGAGGGATTATTGTCAGGTCTGCAGGGCGTGAAACACTTGCGGAAGAGATGTCAGAAGCGTATAAAGATATTACCAATGTTGTCGATGTGGTTCATAAAGCGGGGATTTCACGGAAGGTTGCGCGGTTGAGGCCAATGGGAG
>Ga0111182_1034_pt1 | contig 19991 bp, 19 predicted proteins | sample DeeMarSWOR324_28_FD_80239 | JGI IMG/M metagenome (GOLD analysis project Ga0111182, IMG submission 80239) | Nitrospira bacterium SM23_35 | reverse complement strand
AGCATTTGGTCAGCCTTCAGGGGATTTTGGCGGAGACGCCTTTATGGCCTCTTTCAATCACCTGGGACGAAGCTGGGTGTACGGTCTTTCCTACGATGACCGCAATCCTACTTTTCGTGCCGACTACGGCTTTGTCCCCCGCGTGGATATAAGAAGCGCGGGCGCCGAAATCACCCGGCTTATCTGGGGAAAGAGAGGGGACTGGTTCACGCAGATTACGTTTAGTGCCTTCGGCAATGTCACTTATGACCACGACGGAAACCTCACTGACAGCACCATGGCCCTGCAAACGGCCTATTTTGGACCCCTTCAGAGTGTGTTTCAGACAACTTACTTCAGAGAAAAGGAACGGTTTTTACAGGAAGCCTACGATAAAGACCAGCTGTCATTCTACACGGAAATAAAGCCAGCAGGAGGTATCAAGTTCAATCTTAGGGGATGGTTTGGCGATGTTATAGATTACAGTAACGCCCGGAAAGCCTCTGCTTTGAATGTGATCCCGTCGGCAGAGGTCATTTTAGGAAGAAATATCAATATTAATTTTCAACACGATTTTCAGCGGTTCACTTTAAGAGGCGACGAGATCTTCGAGGCGAACCTCAGCCAGCTAAAGTTGGTGTATAATTTCAATTTGCGAATGTTTGTCAGAGGCATTGTCCAGTACCTGAATTTGGCACGGACACCGGAGCTTTATATCAATCCTGTTCCAAGGAAGACGCAAACTGTGTTCACGCAAATTTTGTTCTCTTACAAGCTCAACCCTCAGACCGTACTCTTCCTCGGCTATTCGGACAATTATTTCGGCGAGACGGGGATCGACATAGCTCAGACAGACAGGACATTCTTCATCAAGCTGGGTTATGCCTGGACAAAGTAAAAAAAAGGGACAGGCTACTTTTTCATAAATTTCGTAGGGGTTTGATTTATCAAACCCACATATTTAAAAAAGTAGCCTGTCCCCTTTTTTTAGTCTTTTTTTAGTTAGGTAAGAAAACCCATAAGGACTGGACAAATCAGGCAAGCAGAACTGACCTATGCTCCGATTTGTTCCAGCTTAAAACCTCTCACAAATATTACTTTCTTGGGAAAGGTTGCCATACAAACCCCGCAAACCTTGCAGGCGGTTTCATCTACCTCAACCGTCTTTTTCACTGTACCTTCTCTCATATACTGGATTAATGTAATTGCCTGATAAGGACAAGGTTCAACACAATATGCACAACCCTCTTAATCCTCTACACTTGCCAATTCATCTTCTTCAAATGTCGTAACAGGGATTTTATCCTCAATGTCTTTTCCAGGTATGTATTCGAACGCATCCTGTACCGCCTTTCCTGTTTTCCTGAAAATATTCGCAACTGGAATATCGACAGGACATACGTCACTGCACATCCCGCATGCTACACAGGAAAGGCCTATATGGATCATCCGGCCTATCTGAAAGGCTATGGAGCCCGGGGGTATTCTTACGCCTCCCCTCTTCCGAAGCTCGGTTTCATATTTTTCCGCCCCGTATTCGCTACGGGGAGAATCAAATTCACACAAGCGGCAGTAACAAATCGGGCAGACCGACCGACATCCGTGACAGCCGATACATGTACTGAACATTTCCACCAGCCCATCCAATCCCGACAACCTTTTTTCCAGATCAGGCAGCATCTTTTCTTCGTTTTTCTGCCGCAACTGCCGGATAGTCTCCGTGCCTTTTGTTTCCAGTTCTGATTCCTTTGTTTTCCCATCCATCTCTTTCAGCAGCTCAGCGCCCTTTTCGGTATTCGCGAACAATTTGCATTCTTTCCCTGTATGCTGCTCGCCTGCTATTGGTATGACAATATCGGCTCCGATCGGAACAAAATGCTCACAGCACGAACACGCGTCGCGGATTCCCTCAGGCAGTTTTCCATCAGCTACCACCGACCAGTAATCCTTCAACAGCTTATCCTCATTCTCACGAACAATTGTTTTCAAAGGATAAACTCCCGCACAAACCGAACTGATTGTTATGACATTGTCCAAACTGCCCTGCTGACGCTTTACAAGCTCCACGAACGCTCGCTGCTCGCATGGACGCAAGACTACCGCAACAGGCTCATCGAACGGTGCCTTGGACGTGAGGAGAGAGAGACACTTGCCGGCGTTTTGCGGCATGACCGGGTAAAAAGGGACTGCCTCCGCCATCTTCTCCGGATCAGTGATCAGGCTGTAGCTGACGCAGCCGGATTTCCCTTCTTTTGTCAGTACTGCCACGCCTCGTACTTTCTTGCTTTCCAGAAGAAAGCGCAGAAAATCTCTGGTCCCGTCTGAAACCGTTTTATCTATTTTCAACATCTTTGTCATTCCAAGTCTCCAAGTACTCGCGGCCGGTCACAGCCTGTTTATTTGTCTTCTACTTCCGTCAATTCATCCAGTTCGAATGTCCTGAGCGGCTGTGCCTCATCGGAACTCTTACCTGGCACATAGTCAAATATCGCCTGCGATTGTTCAGCCACAACGCTGAATATTTGTCCTACCGGTATGTCCACCGGGCATGCATCTTCACACATTCCGCAGGATACGCACGATAAGCTCATGTGCGACATCCGGCCCAAATGGAATTGCAGAAGCTCATCCGTACATTTCATCACTCCTTGGGCCTGGGCACGATCAAGATATTCCCCGCCTGTTTCCCGGAAAGTTTCCTTATCAGAAAAGCAGAGCCGGCAATAGCAGATCGGGCATACACTGCGGCAGTTGTGACATTCTATACACCGGCTGAATACCTCCAACAAACCGTTCAGCGTCTTTACCGTTTCCTTTATTTCTGCCAGAGCCTTTTCCCTGGCGGCTATACGCTGCTTTCGCAGTTTCTCTATTTCCTTCACCCAGTTTCCAGTATCCTGCTTTTCGTCAATGCCCAGTTTCTCCAGCGTTTCTTCTCCGTCCGGGCTCATGGGGATAAGCAACACTTGTCCTTTATCCACACCCATGGTTGCAGCGTGTATATCAACAGCCTCGACCTCTTCATCTCCAACAACGCTGAAGGAAGTACATATTTTGCAAAGAGGCCGGAACTTCTTGCCTGCGTTGGACGGATCCTCCAGGTAATCGGAGAGGGGGATTACGCCGTTACAATCCACACTGATGAAAAAAACGTTCTCCAAATCCGTCTGTTCCAACTTGGAAAGCTCTACGGCAGCTCGGATTTCGCACATCCGCATCACTGCGGCGATTTTCCCGCTTTTCCCGTGCCTTGTCAGGGCCTGCAGCACTTTGCCGCCCTGAACAGACATCACCGGGGGCATTATCTCGGCCTTGTTCAGAAGGTCGGTGTTTTCCGTCAAAACGTAGTTGTATCCCTCGTTTGTGCGGACGGGCACAAGAACAGCCTCAAAGATGTTCTTCTCCAGCAAGCTCTTCAAAAGCTCGGCTACAGCTTTGCTCGCCCCTTCAGTCGCCTTGATTACATACCCTTCTTTCATCGCAGTACTTCCATCATTTCTCTGTGAATTTGAATCTGGGTAAATTGCTGATGTGTTGCCGCCCCAGAGGGACATGCGGCCGCACAATTCCCGCATCCTTTGCAGAGCACCTCGTTAACTGTACAAATTCCTCTCGATTCATCATACTCGATTGCGCTGTAACAGCATACCGTCAGACAGGTCCGGCAGCCCGTACACAAACTTTCGGATATTTTCGAAGTCCTGGCTTCTGTTTCCAGTTTCCGACCCGGAACCAACGACGAAAGTATTTTCCCCGCTGCCGCTTCTGACTGCGAGACAGTATCCCGCACGGTTTTGGGCCCTGAAACAGTCCCGGCCAGGAACACCCCTTCGACGGTTGTGGTGACCGGGCCTATTTTCTCGTGTTCTTCCGTAAGAAATTCTCCCTTTCCCTTTTTTACACCCAACATTTCGGAAATCTCCGAAGTACTTTCTGCTGCTTCTATCGCGGGCAGAAGGACCACCATGTCTACGGTAGCAAGTTTACCATCGTGATCTATTTGGATTTTTTTATCGGACTCCGACAATTTGACCGCTTCGGTACAAACAAACTCCACTCCTGCATTCCGCGTTTCCTCGTAGAATGCCTGCGCCACGGAGCCCGGGATACAGAGATCCTGATAAAACTGCGTTACCGAAGCGCCCGGAATTTTTTCTTTCAGATAACGGGATATCTTGATGCCGACTCTGCAGCATACTTCAGAGCAGTACCCCTTCTCTTTTCGACCAACGCAATGAATAATCCCAACGCTTTTTGGTTCTTTTCCGTCCTCGAGCGCAATTTTTCCTTTCAGATTCATTTCTTCAAGCTCGGAGGCCGTAACAACATTTTTTATCTTCCCATAGCCGTATTCCGCCAGGGCTCCGGGATCGAAAAGGTCCGCACCTGTGGCCACCACGACAGCCCCCACCTTGAACTCCCGGGGTTCGGACTCTTTTTCGCGGACAGTAACCACAAAGTTCCCGAAAAATTTAACCATATCCGGAAAGAGCTTCTCGCATCTTGAAACCATTCCTCCGAGTTCTTCGTTTTTTTCAACCAGAAACACTTTTCGATCCGGACTGCTCAGCAGCAGGGCCGCCGACATTCCGGCTATACCTCCGCCTATGACCAGCACATCCGGATTACACTCAATTTCTTTCTTCTCCAACGGCGCGTGATACCGGACACGGCGGATAGCCGCTTTCATGTGCCTGATCGCCCGCTCGGTAGCTTTTTCTTTGTCGGGCGTTATCCAGGCGATCTGCTCCCGAAGATTGGCCATCTGCATCAGGAAAGGATTCATCCCGCCTTCCTCACATACGGCCATAAAAGTAGCCTCATGCTGTTTCGGTGAACACGCTCCAACCACCAGATGCGTCAGTCCGTGTTCTTTTATTTGTTCGGCAAGATATTTCTTCCCGTCCGGGGAACACATGAGTTTATACCTCTCGACAACAGCAACATTCTCCATGCCCGAGACAGCTTCGATAACCCTGTCTATATCCAGAGCATCTGCTATGTTAGGCCCGCATTCACAGACATAAACGCCTATTTTCCTGTCCATTATATGCCTCTTCTCCATTAAACGCCTCTTCGCTTAACCAAGTAACGCAAGTACTTTCCCTGCGGCTGCATCGGCCTGGGCGATTGCTTTGCCAATGTCTTCGGGCCCGAGAACACAACCCGCAAGATAAATTCCCTCACGGCCGCTCTCCCCCGGTGAACGGTCACTCGATTGAAAACCGAAGAAACCGTTTTCAGCTTGTTCAATGCCAAGTATCCTGGCCAATTCCGATGCCCCTTCCGCGGGCACCACGGCAGGAGCAAGAATTGCCATATCCACGTCCAGCTTTTTATCTCGGTCCTCTAAAGATTTATAGTTGAGCCGCACCTGACCGTTCTGATGTGCTATCTTCAGGTCCTGGAACCGAATCGACTCCGCTTTATCCTTCAAATGCTCATAAAACGGCTGGTAGCTCTTGCCCGGCATACAAAGATCGCTGTAGAAGTCATACAGTGTTATCTCCGGCAGTTTTTCCTTCAAATAATGAATAAACTTGAAATTGTACATACAGCATACAGCGGAACAGTAGCCTACCTTTTTGCGTCCCACACAGTGAATCATTGCCGCGGATGCCGGTTCTTTACCGTTTCTTAAAGTGATCTTTCCCTCGGTCGGCCCGTTCGACGCATACAGCCTTTCTATCTCAAGTGCGGTATACACGTTCGCCTCGCCGTCGTAACCAAAATCGGAAATCTGTTTTGGATCCATAAGATCAAACCCGGTAGCTACAATTATCGCTCCCACATTGAGTTTCACCTCTTCATCCTTCTGGTCGAAATCGATTGCATCGAACATGCAAGCTTCCTTGCACAACTGGCAATCTTTTCCTTTCGTGAACCGCAGGCAATTTTCGGTGTCTATTGACGGAGCATTCGGCAACGCACCAGGACAGGGAATATATATAGCCTTTCTCTCACCCAGATTCTCCTCAAACCCATTGGGCAGACTTACCGGACACGGTTCAAAACACTCGTTACAGCCTATGCAGTCCTCGAGGCTCACGTATCTTGCCTTTTTCTCGATCTTTACCGTAAAATTACCCGCTTCTCCTTGAATTTCCTTTACCTTGCTAAGCGTTAGCAATTCGATCTTCTCATTCTGAAGCACTTCCTGTTGTTTGGGCGCTGCCATACATGTGGAGCACTCCATGTTGGCAAAGACTTCTTCAAACTTAATAACCTTTCCGCCGAACAGCGGTTCCTTCTCTACGAGGTAGACCTTCTTGTCGGCAGCAGCCAGGGTAAGACTGGCCTCAATGCCGGCCATGCCTGCGCCGACTACCAGAACCTGATCCTTTGCCTTTTGTTTTTTCTCAGTCATAGTCCTCCTCCAGCACCAAAATGTGTTTTATTTCTTCTGCTTTACAGGGTTTGGTCCCAATTGTTTGATCTTTTTGGAAAAGTCCCGCACAACCTCCGCGTAGCGCGGTCCTTCTGATGCGGAAACCCAGGAAAGTCTCAGCCGCTCACCTTCTAGCTCGAGAGTATCGAAAATATTTCTTAAAACAGCAAATCGCCTTCGTGCGTAATAGTTGCCTTTGTCGTAGTGACAATCTCCGGGATGACACCCGGCAATCAGCACGCCGTCGGCCCCTCGCAGAAAAGCTGTTATCACCATTACCGGATCAACCCGGCTCGAACACATCACCTTCACGGGTGTTACTGTTGGCGGCATCTCGAGCTTGCTCGAACCCGCCACATCCGCACCGGCATATGAACACCAGTTGCACAAAAAAGCAACTATACGCGGCTCAAATTCCTCGTTCATCTTTTCTTTCTTTTCTTGTTCTTCCGGCAAGGCAACCTCCACTCTGACGAGCTGATGGAAGTAGACAAAGGGAACTCTGAGTCGGGTTCCCGTTAGCCATTAACTACCAATCATTGAAAACTAGAATTGAATCTGTGCCGTATGTTTGTCACCTTCGGTATTACAGAAAAGCAGCGTCTTTCCCGTCTTCTGGCACCAGGCCTCAATATCTTTGGGAAAAGACTCACAGTCGGCCATCACCTCTAACATGTCTCCTGGCTGCAATTCCTTTGCCTTCACTGCCACCTTCAGAACCGGCTGTGGGCATTTCAGTCCCAAGGTATCCAACGTATAATTAGCCATTATTCCTTCCTCCTTTTATTTTTCTTTGTTAATCTCTAAAACGAGAACGTAATTGTCGCATCCTTAATCTCGTTGACGAACGTTGTTGCCCCGATAATCTCAACGCCCTCCCTGAAATCTTCCTTCTTCAAGTCCTTTGCCTCAAGGGCAATCTCGCACGCGTAGATTTTGGCCCCGAGCTCCACCAAACCATTGTACAGCTCAATCAAATTCGGGTACCCTTTCATGTCCTGCATCTTTTCCATCTCGCCTTTCACCAGGACCGGTGCTCCGCCCGGTGTAAAGAATAGGATTACCTCATCACCCGATGCTACTGCTGAAGACCCGAGAATGCAGGTCGGATAAATATTCGGTGCAGCTGAACCATTGCATGTAATTGCCATCTTTGCCATCTTTTTTCTCTCCTTATTTAATTTTTAATAATATGGGCACTATAGCCAATTTTATTGCTCTAAACTATCGACTGTTTTTTCGACTTAACATAGTGTCTTTCTTAGATAAACACTTCCGTTCGAGCCGGGCTAGGCCCCAATTTACGTATCTCCTCTGTGAACTCCTTGACTACCTCTGCATAGCGCGGTCCATCAGAGGCCGAAACCCACGAAAGCCGGAGACGCTCAGGCTCCAACCCGAGAGTCTCAAAGGTCTTGTTCAAAACCGCAAATCTTCGGCGCGCGTAGTAATTTCCCTTCAAGTAGTGACAATCTCCCGGGAGGCATCCGGCTATGATTACGCCATCAGCACCTTGGAGAAACGCTTTTACCACAAACATCGGGTCGACGCGGCTCGAACACATCACACGGATAACCCTGAACGTGGGAGGCATCTGCAGCCTGCTGACACCGGCCAGGTCTGCCCCGGCATACGAGCACCAGTTGCAAAGAAATGCCACTATTCTAGGTTCGAATTCCTTAGCCACTTTCCTCTCCCCAAACCGTTGCCGCATCAACAGCTGAAAGCATCTGGTCTCTCCTGAAGCCATTCTGTTCTATCGCCCCGCTCGGGCACGCCGCTGCGCAGCAGCCGCAGCCTTTGCAGAGCGCTTGATTCACTTTGCATACCGTCTCGCCCTCAGGTGTTTCGACAAGTTGAAGAGTGTCAAATTCGCATACCTCGACACAGGTGCCGCACCCCGTGCAAAGTTCTTCATTCACCGAAGAAATGGTGGCCTCGGTTTCATACTCGTCTTGCCTCAAGGAAAAATCCATCAGTGTTTAACGGAACTTTTAAAAATTGAGAAATTGTTTCGCTGTCATCATTTGGAACTATTCCTGCTGACAATACTACCAAATCCGCAGATATCTCTATCGGCATCTTCAAAGTCTGGTCAAAGACTTCCACCAGCAATCCGTTTCCGTTTTTTGAAACTTCTGGTTTCCGGCCTTCATCATACCTTATGAACACAACATTCTGTCGCCTTGCCTCTGTGTAGAAGCTTTCGTTAAATCCATAAGTTCTTATATCCCGGTATAATATGTATACATGTGTTTCAGGTGAAAGCTCTTTTATTTTTAAGGCGTTCTTTACAGCTTCTGTACAGCAAACCCTTGAACAATAGGGCCTTTCATCATCCCGTGAACCAACGCATTGAATCATTACAACGTTCCTGGGCATTTGATTTTTATCTGGAGCTAACCACTCACCGTCTGTACTTAGGCGCTGCTCAAGTTCAAGTTGGGTTAAAACCCTTTCATGCTGACCATATAAATACTCTTTTGGTTTATATTCCTGCGCACCGGTTGCAACAACCACTACACCATGGTCAAGCTCTATTGACTTTCCTTTTGTGGAAATAGTTGTTTTAAAATTTCCAATTGAACCTTCAAATTTTTCTATTTTGGCTTCCGTATATAAATGGATTTTCTCAGCCTTTTTTACGTTTTCAATAAGCTTTTTTAATTTATCCTGCGGATTTTCTTCGGCTACTAAGTAGTGAATACGTCTCAGATTCCCACCCAGCTCTTTTTCTTTTTCCACTAAATACACATCAAATCCCTGATTTGCCAGTTCAACAGCAGATGTCATCCCAGATAACCCGCCCCCAATAACAAGCGCGGATTTTATTATTGGTACTAACATTTTTTGCAGAGGTTCTAATAATCTTGATTTAGCTACTGTCATTCTTACCAAGTCTTTGGATTTCTCTGTGGCTTTCTCAGGTTCATGCATATGAATCCATGAGCATTGATCCCTGATATTTGCCATCTCAAAAAGATATGGGTTTAGCCCGGCTTCACGGACTGTATTCCTAAATAGAGGTTCGTGAGTCCTTGGTGTACAAGAGGCAACGACTACACGATTCAAATTATGTTCTTTTATTTTCTCTTTTATTATTTCTTGTGTATCATTTGAACAGGTAAATAAATTATCATCTGCATAAACAACATTAGGAAGTGTTTTTGCATATTCAACAACTCTTGGAACATTTACCACTCCGCCAATATTTGTTCCGCAGTGGCATACAAATACTCCGATTCTCGGCTCCTGCCCCTCGACATTAATTTCTGGCGGATATTCCTTTGGAATAATTAAGCTGCCCTTAACATCTTTTAAAAGGGATAAAACTTTTGATGACGCACCAGATGCTTGCATTATGGTCTCAGGTATATCTTTAGGCTCTGTGAAAGGCCCAGACACATAAACTCCCTCGCGTGTCGATTCAACAGGTGTAAAGGGGTCTGTTTTGCAGAAATTATGTTCATTCAGCTCGATGCCAAATTTTTCGGAAATTTCATTTGCAGATTTTGGAGGTACTATACCAACAGATAATACAACCAGGTCATATTCACGAGAAACCTTCTTATCATCTTCAGCCAGGTACTCAATTAAAAGGTTTTTTGTTTGAGGTATTTCTCTCACAGCAGATGGACGACACCTTATATAATCTACTCCAAGCTCCTTTGCCCTGTTGTAATATTCATCAAATCCCTTACCAAAGGCGCGCATGTCCATAAAAAATATATCACATTCCAAATCCTCGCCAGCATGTTCTTTAGCGATGATAGCTTCTTTTGTGGCATACATACAGCATACGGAGGAACAATAATCCCTTTTACTATCACGTGAGCCGACACATTGAATAAAACCTATCCTTTTTGGCTCAGTTTTATCACTGGGTCTTAAAACTTTACCGGCAAACGGCCCTGTGGAAGATAATATTCTTTCAAATTCAATCGAAGTAACAACATTTGGATAAAATCCATATCCATATTCTTCCTTTATTTCTGCATCAAATATATCAAATCCCGGGGATAAAACGACTGCACCGACATCCAAACTAACTTTCTTTTCTTTTTGTTCATAATCAATGGCATCTGCTTCACAAAACTCTTTGCAGACTCCACATTCATCCTTAAGCATATGTACGCAATATCTTTCATCAATTGTAGCTTTGTTGGGAACAGCCTGCGGATAAGGGATATAAGTAGCTGCTCTTTTAGCTAATCTCTCATTATATTCATCCAGTATAGGGACCTCTTTGTTCTTGCTGATTTCTTCAAGTTTAATCCTTTCTGTAGGACAGATAAAAGCGCAGGCGCCACATGTTTGGCACACATCAGAAACTACATCAAAAGGCGGGCTTACTTTCTTATGGGGTCCACGATTAACGAAATTTATTGCACTGATACCCATCCTTTCATTGCACATTCTTACGCACAGCCCACAAAGAAAACAATCCTCATTTTTCTTCTTAAATCGTGTTTCCTTTACACCATATTCTTCTGCTATTTTCTGTATCGCCTCTGACTGAGGACATCTTGCTAATAATAGTTCAATTATAATTTTTCGCGATTTTATTATTCTTTCAGTGTTAGTGTTAACTATTAAATTATTGGTAGCTGGATATGTACACGAAGTCTGAATCGTCGTTCTGTTGTTTTGAGTAACTTCTACCACACACAATCTGCATGCTCCATACGGAGTTAAAGCTTTATGATAACAAAGAGTTGGAATCTTTATCCCAGTACTCTCAATACATTCTAATAGTGTTTTACCTTCAGGGAATTCACTCTTCTTGCCATCTATTGTCAGCTCTATCACGCCAGGCCTCCGCTTATAACCCATTTAATAAAATTCTCTATGTTTACTACTCCTAGCATCTTCTTGTCATCAGATGCCAAAATTTCAATTTCAAGAAACATTAATTTTTCTCTCTCCATTATTCTGTTTTTTCTGCTGCTGCTTCTTTTTCTGCTGCTGCTTTTTTCTCCTCTGCAACTTCTTCTTTTTCCTCTGCCGCCTCTTTTCTCTCTAAATCACAGCGGAGACAACGCTTTGCTTCAGAAATTGCTTGAGCTTCCGTGTACCCCAATTCAACCTCTTTAAAACTACCAATCCTTTGGGCAACCGGCACTGATCGCATTTCAGGTTTTTTGAGACCCTTGATTTCTTCTTCTGTAAGTTCAAGTGCCTCAACGCGTACTGCAGGACGAGTTACTTCATATCTTCTTTCTAGCTTATCTCCGCGAACATATTTATCTATCATTTGAGCTGCGATTTTCCCGTGGGCCATGGCTTCGGTTACCGTATTCGGACCGGTCACCACATCTCCTCCTGCAAATATCCCCTCTATATTGGTAAGGAGAGTTTCAGGATCTACTTCAACTGTGTTCCACTTAGAAGTATTCAACCCATTCCCATTTAAAAAAGATACATCAGGTTCCTGGCTTATTGCCAGGATCAAAGTATCCACTTCGACTTTAAATTCAGATCCAGGAATCGGAACAGGTCGTCTTCTACCACTCACATCTATGTCCCCCAGTTCCATTCGGATACACTCTATAGCCTCAATTTTGCCGTTACTCGACAGGACTTTAGTTGGAGCTGCAAGAAATTGAATATCAATACCTTCAATAATGGCTTCTTCTATTTCACTTTTGATAGCAGGCATCTCCGCTCTTGTCCTTCGGTATAAAATTCTCGTATCTTTACCTAAACGCTTTGTTACTCGAGCAGCATCTATAGCTGAATTTCCACCCCCAATTATTATTACCTTATCCCCAATTTTCACCTCGCGGTCAAGATTAACATCCCGCAGGAATTCCACTGCATCTAGTACTCCTTCAGAATCTTCGCCCGGGATCTTCATTTTTAAACCTTTATGAGCACCGACAGCAATGAAGATTGCTTTATATTTTTCCTTCAGTTTATCAAGTGTAATATCTTTTCCGACCGTGGTATTCGTTTTAATTTCAACACCTAATTTTTGTATCCTATCTATTTCATATTTCAATACATCCTTGGGTAACCTGAATTCCGGTATGCCTAAGGCAAGCATACCACCTGCTAACGGCTGACTTTCAAACACAGTAACTTTATATCCCTCCAGAGCCAGGTAATGTGCGCAAGTCAGTCCTCCAGGACCGGAACCGATCACAGCAATCTTCTGCTCTTTCTCGCTTTTTGGTTTTTCTTCAACGATAACACCTCTCTTCATCTCATAATCTGCGAGAAAACGTTTTAACGATCTAATTGCTAGGGGATCGTCCCACTCCCCGGCCACGCACTTTTCTTCACAAGGAGCATGGCATACACGTCCACAGATAAGAGGAAGTGGATTCTCTTTTCTAACAACCTTAATTGCTTCTTCAAATTTTCCCTGGGCAATAAGCCCTATATAACTGGGCACATCCTGCGATAAAGGACATATATGCTGGCAGGCGGATGAAATAATGCCTTTACATACCAAAGCAGAGCATCTTTTATATTTAACGTGTTCGATATATTCACCCATAAAATATTTCAATGTACTTAATACCGGATTAGGTAGCGTCTGACCTAATCCACACATTGAAGTATCTTTTATCACATTGCTGAGTTCTTCCAGAGTCTGAAGATCTTGCTCTTCACCTTCTCCTCTACATATTTTTTCAAGTATTTCAAGCAGTTCAGATGATCCATCACGACAGGAAGTACATTTTCCACAGGATTCATCGTTTGTAAACTCAATAAAATATTTTGCTACATCCACTACACAGGTATCTTCGTCCATTACAATCATTCCACCGGAACCCATTATTGAACCGGCTTCAGTCAATTTTTCATAATCCACTGGTAAATTAATCAAACTCGCTGGAAGACAGCCTCCTGATGGTCCGCCTGTCTGAATTGCCTTAAATTTTTTCCCTTTCGGAATTCCACCTCCAATATCATAAATAATTTCTTTTAGAGTAATTCCCATCGGGACTTCGACCAAACCTGTATTATTAATCTTACCGACAAGAGAAAATACTTTCGTCCCTTTGCTCGTTTCGGTACCTATGCTGGCAAACCACTTTGCTCCTCTATTAATAATTTCGGGAACAGTCGCCCACGTTTCGACATTATTGATATTGGTTGGTTTTCCCCACAGCCCTGACTCAGCCGGAAACGGCGGCCTCTGCCTTGGTTCGGGCGGGCGACCCTCTATGGAAGCTATAAGTGCCGTCTCTTCACCGCAAACAAATGCACCGGCTCCCTGCTTAATATGAATATCAAAACTAAAATCAGTATCGAATATATTTTCACCAATAATACCGTATTCTTTTGCCTGGTTGATAGCAATCTCCAATCTATCCCTTGCCAGCGGATATTCAGCTCTGATATAAACATATCCTTTGTTTGCGCCTATGGCTCTTGCGCCTATTAACATCCCTTCTAATACAGAATGAGGATCAGCTTCAACGATGCTTCTGTCCATATAAGCACCTGGATCCCCCTCATCTGCATTACATATTATGTATTTAACTTCATCTTCTTGTTTTCTGCATAATTCCCATTTTAAACCAGTTGGAAATCCTGCCCCACCTCGCCCTCGAAGACCAGAGTTTTTTATCTCTGTTATTATTTCTTCCGGTGTCATCTCTGTTAAAGCTTTGGCGAGTGCTTTATAACCATTTCTTGCAATATATTCATCAATTTTTTCAGGGTCTATTAAACCTCTATTTCTAAGAGCAATTAATGTTTGACGAGCAAAAAAACCAATATCGGTCATCTTCGGAATGACGACTTCTTCGGCAGGCGGAGTGAACATAAGTTTTTTCACAGGCCTACCCTTCAAAAGATGTTCTTCAACAAGATGTGGAATTACATCCTCAGTTAAAGTGTGATAGAATATTCCGTCGGGCATAACTGTCATTACAGGCCCTACAGCACAAAATCCATTACAGCCTGTCATTACAACCAGAACTTCCTTATCTAACCCTTGTTTTTTTAACTCCTCTTCTAATACTTCCTTTATTTTAAAAGACTTATTGGAAACACAGGCAGTTCCCGCACATAACATTAAATGCAGCCTGTATTTATTCGTAATTTGTTCTTTCATAATCTATTTAATTTCTATTAAAAAAATGCCTGAAAAGCAGTCAGGAGACCCTCTCGCTACCTTTTGCCAAAGCATATTCTTTGACTATTTTTCCACCAATGACATGTTCTGATAATATCTTACGAATCTTATCCGGAGTTAAATCAACATACTTAACAGGAGCTTCGCCTTTCAATTCTACTGTAGCCATAGGTTCTCTACTGCACAATCCAGCACATCCTGAACTTGTTAAAATGACATCAATAATATTTTGCTTTTCAAACTCATCTAATAAAGCACTCATTATCTTTCTCGCCCCAGCAGCTATTCCACAGGTTCCCATATGAACTGTTATTTTAGCTCTACCTGCTCCTTCTCGTAAAAGAGTTGTCCTCCTCACTCTCTGACTGATCTTATCTAAATCTTTAATACTCAATTTTGGCATAATTACTCCCTGCTAAAAATTACTAAAATAATTAATCGCAGATTGCCCATAATCTATCCCTAAGTTATAACTAAGCATTTTTATAAGCACTTATCAATTCTTGCACTTTTCCTTTAGACATCAGACCATGTATGTTTTCTCCTACCTTCAATACCGGAGCTAATCCACAACATCCAATACAGCGAACTGTCTCAAGAGTAAAAAGCATATCTTCTGTTGTTTCTCCTTTTTTTATCCCGAGCTTATTTTCAAGAGCCGAGATAACTTTGCCTGCACCTTTCACGTGACAGGCAGTTCCAAGGCACACAGTTATTATGTGTTTACCTCTGGGTTCCAAGCTAAAAGCATTATAAAAAGTAGCTATCCTGCATACTACACTCAAAGGGATATCTAATTTCTCAGCTGTGTATTTCAAAACCGGTTCGGGTAAATAATTATAAGTATCATTAGCTTTTTGAAGTACAGGGACTAATCCTCCTTCCGCATCTTTATATTCTTCAATTATCTTGTTCATTATTTCCATATCTTTAACAGAAATTTCTATTTTATCTTTTTCAGGTGTGACATAAATTATGTTGCGAACAGGACAATTCTCTGTACAGATACCGCATCCCGTACACTTTTCTTCATCTACGTACCGCGGTCTCTTTATGATTTTGACATTAAAATTACCAGCATTTCCTCTTATACTTTCAATATCAGCAAGAGAAATCACTTCTATATCTTTATGTCTGCCAACTTCAACCAATCTGGGCGCCATCGTACACATGGCACAATCGTTTGTAGGGAAAGTCTTGTCAAGCTGGGCCATCACTCCACCAATGGATGGCTTATTATCAACCAGATAAACCTTTATTCCGGATTCTGCAAGATCGAGTGCTGCCTGCATTCCTCCGATTCCACCGCCCACAATTAAAGCGGCACCAATTTTTTCCTTATCCACTGTATTAAGCGCCATTATATTTCTTTCCTCTATTATATTTATAGAAGGCCATGTGATTTCAGCAGGTCTCTTGGATCAACAACATGCCTTCTAAACCATTTATCTGCCTTTTCGTAACCCAGCGCTAATCCCAGAAGCTCTGTAAAATAAAAAGTAGGGAAGTGAACTTCTCTCTCCAAATTCTTCGAGATCATCCCTTGCTTTGTGTCCAGATTGGCTTGACAGAGGGGGCAAGCCGTTGCAATGCAGTTCGCTCCTGCTTCTTCCGCCATTAGGATAAGTTTCCCTGAAAGCTGGGCTACAATATCAGGACGGGACAGCATCAGGCTTCCACCACAACAGTCTGTTTTGTAGGACCAGGAGCAAGCCTCCGCGCCCAAAAGAGATAACAGATCATCCATAACTTGGGGATTTTCATGGTGTTTTGCATCGGTGATCTCGGGCGGTCTCGTTATAAGACACCCATAGTAACAAGCAACCTTGAGACCGTTTAAAGGTTTTTCTATTTTCTCCTTGATTAACTTGAGCTTTTCTTCTTCACTAAGGAAATCGAGGAGATGCTTTACAGGAACATTTCCCAAATAGGAAGTGTCAATGACGGGTTCCTTTCCTTCTCTGATATGTTTTTCTGCAACCTTAAACCTATTAAAGCAGGCGGCACAAGGGATCACCAGATCCAAGCCGGCTTCCTCTGCCTTAACAAGGTTGCGGACAGGGAGTTCTATGGATAAAACTTCATCGGTACAATGTGCAGAACCGGCACCGCAGCAGTTCCAGTCAGAAAGCTCCTCTAGCTCGATGCCCAGTATCTTACAGACTTCCTGCGTGGATTCATCATACTCAAGCCCGGTGCTATGAAGGGAACATCCCGGATAATACGAAACCTTCACGCACCTCCTCCTCTTTTGAGTTTTTTGAAAAGCCTTTTTATTTCTTTTCTTCCTTTTATCCTCCTGGGGAAGAGTTTGAGTTTTCCAGATTTGAACAGTTTGAGCCCAATCTTCGCATCGTCTAAGAGGGCCCCGCTCTTTATATTTGAAACAGTCTCTCCACTTTTTAGGGTATATGCACCAATCATACCCAATTCATACAGCCTTCCTGTGCTTTTAATAGATGAGAGAACAGCCTTGTTAAAAACGGATGGCCGCTTATCGCCCAATTTCAAACCAGATTTGACCGAGGCCATTCTCATAGTATCTATAATCTTGGCAATATCAATGTCGTTAGGACAACGGGTGGTACACGTTTCACAAGAAACGCATACCCAGATAGAAGCACTTTTTAACACTTCATCTTCTCGCCCCATTCGAATCATATGGATTATCTGGTGTGGCAGTAAATCCATAGCAAAAGCGACGGGACATCCGCTGGAACATGTTTTACACTGATAACAGGCTTCAACATCTTCACCACTGATTTTATCCACCTCAGCAAGCCAAGTGTGGTCGGGAACGATTACTGATTCAGACGGCATAATTTATCTCCTTTGGTATTGACTGTGACGTACCGTTGAATAGAAAATCCCCAGTATATACGTTGCCTTGGAAGCAAATATTCGGGGGAGATAACTTTTTTTTTCTACTTTTTTGCATAAGGGCATAGCTTAAAGCCTAGCATAATTATAGTATTTAGCGTAATTATAGATGAACTAATGATTAGCTTATAATTACAGAAAATTCTAATCGATATATTTTTTCTTGTCAACAGGAAAACAAAAAAATTCCCAAAATTGATTTTTCATAAGATATTCCCTATAATTCTCGTCAACAACATTTTGTTACTTTTATGTCCACAACGACAGATAAACACGCAAGTTTGAGACAACGCAAAACAAAGGAATACACAAGAAAAAATGAAGAAAAAGGAAGTCCTCGTTTTAGAAGAGCTTCTCGGCTCTAACAAAAAAATTGCCTCTGAAATTCGAGAAAAGCTCGAAAAAAAAGGAATATTAACCATCAACCTTCTCGGCTCCCCTGGAGCTGGAAAAACATCTCTCTTAGAAAGTATAGCTGAGAAATTAAAGCCGGATTACAAAATGGCAGTTATCGAAGGAGATATCGAAACAGAAAGAGATGCTGAAAGAATAAGGGCCAAAGGGATTTCCGCCTGGCAAATCATCACGGGGGGAGCCTGCCACCTCGAAGCTAAGATGGTAGGCAAAATCTTTCCTAAAATCCCGACAGATCTTGACTTCCTTTTTATCGAAAACGTCGGCAATCTTGTCTGTCCTGCAAGCTATGATTTAGGTGAAAATATAAGGTGCGTGCTTCTCTCAATTCCAGAAGGAGACGACAAGCCTAAAAAATATCCCAAAGCCTTCACGACATCAGACTGTCTGGTCATCACTAAGTCTGACCTCCTCCCGGCTCTTCCCTTCAATCTGGAACATGCGCAGAAAGAAGCTCTGCAGATAAATCCAAAGCTTGAGATTATTACTACATCAGCCTTTAAGGATTCAGGAATTAATGAACTGATAGAGTATTTCCTCTCCGCCCTCCATAAATTGCGTCAGAAGAATGCATGAACTCTCCATCGTGGCCAGCCTATTTGAAATCTTAGAGGAAAAGGCTAAAGAAAACAAAGCCAAGAAAATTATCTCCGTCAAACTTAAGGTTGGTGCTCTTTCGGGAGTTGTCCCCGAATTCTTGGAGACAGCTTTTAATATCTATAAAAAGGACACGATTGCAGCCGAGTCCAAGTTGGAGATAGAGGAAGTCCCCCTTAAAGTCCGATGTCAACGGTGCGGTGCGGAAATGGTTAAAGACGATTATGTCTTCATCTGCGAAAAATGCGACTCAAGGGAATTAGAAACGCTCTCTGGAACAGAACTCCTTCTCGAAAAGGCAGAAATGGAAGTGTGAATTTCTTTTTAAAAACCGGCCTGGAACTGGGCCAAGATGGCATTCTCAGAAGTCCCCGTCAACCCTTCTGTATGATGCTCATAATTGATTTGAAGCTTTGTCATCTTTGAAAAAAACCAGTTTAGACCCAGGGTAATGATATCGATTCGGTCTCCTTGGATATCCCTGTCTGCGTCATAGGACTCATACTTGACTATGGCTTGAATTTTATCTGGAATAAAATTGTAGCCTCCCTGAACATACCATCCTAATCGGTCAGCCCGGTAATCTCTGGCGGAGATATATTCCCCTTTTAGGGAAATTTGCTCGTGTACCAAATATATATCTAACCCTGTTCTATCTCTATCTACAACAGAATCTCCACCGAACAGAGTAGATTTGCCCTGTCTCCACCGAACAGAGTAGATTTGCCCTGGTAATGCGACAGGCCAAGGGTAATAAAGTCAAAAGGAGAAAATCCCAGTCTAGCAACTAAATCTTTTTTCTCATTAGTGTCAGCTCTGTTTGTACCTTCTCCATTAAAAATTCCCAAGTTATATTTTATCCTCGAGAAATTTCCGCTTAGAGCAATTCCGATGTCTCTTCCTTGAGTTTCAATATCCCTGCCTGGGCATAAATTCTCCACTGTCTGGGAGCGGTTAATGGTATCCAAGGCAGAACTAGAGGTGAGGCTTTCCAGGCCAAACGGAACCTTAAATTGACCAAACGTAAGCTTGGCATAAGGCGAAAAGGTTATTTCAACCTTGGCATCCAGCAGAACAGGACTTTTTGACGCATCAATCTGAAGGATATAATTTATCCTTTGAAGAATCCCTCCCTCTAATCCGGCTCGTGCCCGTCTTATTCTGAATTCATTTATATCCTCATCTGTGTGCGTATACCTCACCTGAGTGTATGCGCTTAATTCCATAGATTGGCTGGCCACAAGAGCAACCGCATCCTCGCCCTCCCCCGCTTCTGATATCCCCACGATGATTAAAAGACAAAAATTAATCAGCAAGATTTACTTCTTAAATCATTACTTTTTCTGCTTATCATGATGAAGCCTCTGTATTGTCTGCGAAATCTTTAAAGAAAGGCTTCAGCTCTAATTTCCGCAGAAGACAAAAGGCAGGCTTGATGAATCAGGCCCCTGCAAAATATGAATGACAATAAAATTAATCTCCCAAAAAGAGAATTTAGGCATAGTATTATAATAAATATTGAGGCATAAAACCAATGCAGTTGACATTCGTCCATGTCAATGATAAAAGCTCTTATGTTTTCTAGGAGATGGGCCGATGAAAAAATTAAAAAATAATTATCTTATCTATGGATTTATAACC
>Ga0111182_1018_pt1 | contig 22119 bp, 17 predicted proteins | sample DeeMarSWOR324_28_FD_80239 | JGI IMG/M metagenome (GOLD analysis project Ga0111182, IMG submission 80239) | Nitrospira bacterium SM23_35 | reverse complement strand
ACACCCATAGGGCTGGATATCGGTGCCGTAATAGTGCCCGAAATTGCAGCAAGCATTACCGCCGAGCTAATCGCCGTCCGGCGCAAAGGTATCGTCCACAAGCCGTCGAAAAACATGGAGCAGCCATGATTTGTGCCGTTGTTCTTGCCGCTGGCCTTTCGTCCCGAATGGGCGTTCAAAAGTTGCTTCTGCCTTTCGGCGGCAAAACAGTTATTAGCCACATCATTGACCGGCTTCTGGCAAGCACTGTCGATGAGGTCCATGTTGTCGTGGGCCACCAGGCGGAACGCATAAGCGCCGAATTATCAGGCTGGGCGGTTTCCATTGTGAATAACCAAAATTACAAGTCCGGGATGCTCTCATCTGTACGCTGTGGGCTACAGAACCTACCTGAAAACTGCCGGGCGGTATTAGTTGTACTCGGCGACCAGCCTTCAATCACTACCAAACTCATCGACAAAATGCTTCGATCCTTCGCTAAGACCGAAAAAAGTATTCTCGTGCCGCTTCATAAGGGCAAGCGGGGACACCCCATTCTGTTTTCCTCACACTATCGTGACGAGATTCTGACACATTATGGCGATGTTGGTCTGCGGGGGCTGCTGCACAGCTATCCTGATGATGTCTTCGAGCTGAATGTCCCGACTTCTTCAGTGCTATTTGATATGGATTATCCCGAAGACTATCGGCGTGAATTTGGCTCGAAAAATCAAAACATGTAAAAACTGCCGGCAAAAACTGCTCGATATCGTTGCTTACACTCAAGCATCAATCATTGTTACGGTCATTCGTCAATGCGGCAGCAACGTCGGCGGTTCGCTTTGGCAGTGTAAAAATAAATGTGCTTCCTTTGCCGACATCGGATTCTACGGAAACACTGCCGCCGTTGAGCTCTACGATCTTTTTCACAATCGATAGTCCAATGCCGGTATTACGAGGTATCAGTTAATGTCACTCACTATTTGGGGATGTACATTCATTGAATACTGACCTATGAGGCTGTGTCACAATCGGAGATTTTGGAGGATTTTATTTTTTTATCGATATGCTATAATGTTCACATCTTAAGGAAAGGATTCTGGTATGGCATATCGATATGGAGATCGTTATCAAAAAACACTTTTTCCCCAAAGCATTGATGAATACATTCCCCAAGACGCCCCAGTGAGGGCATATGATGTAATCATCAACTCGCCGGATTTCGGAGAATTGGGCATCGAATTTGATCCGCACAAAGTCGGCTGTCCGGAATACGATCCGAAAGTTATGTTAAAGCTTTTGGTCTACGGTTATCCCAATAAAGAATAATTATGCCCCGAGCGTGCATTCCTTCACAAACTTGAATTATTCGTATTATCTAAGTTGATGAATTCAAGTCGCTTATACAGTTTATTGTTTTACAGGGCTTGGGGTTAGACACCTCCATCCCATTGCGTGCGGAGAGGTTCCCAATATGAGCAAAGAGAATAGGACCACGCCTTGTTTACTTAAATGAGGTGCGCTTCAGCAAGTAAAACCGTCAAGTCGTATTTGATTCAACGTTTCTTCAATACTACAAAGCATTATTAGTTGCTGATGGATCTATGTAGTTACACACAGATGCATGCGAAAAATACTTGACAAAAAATCACTTATGCGCTAGATACATTCACGTAAAAGAGTTCCGTCAAAGTGCATGAATAGGATTCATAATCCATTGGTCGCAGGTTCGAGTCCTACCGGGCCCAGTCATTATAATCCCTTTTTTCTGGAACGCTCGCGATCACCCTAATGCGATTACAGAAGTCAAGATTTGTTCAGAATTTGCATTGGGCGTTAGTTGGGCGTCACTTTTTCTCAGAAGATTATCCATGACGTCCGTCGCTTTCTTTCTATACGCAGCAAGACCTGTCGGGTATTAGGATTCTTTTGACAGGAGTTTCTCAATTTCTGCCATTAGTACTTCCGGCTCCACAGGTTTATCAAGATAGGCATCCACTGAGCACCAATCAGGACCACCGTTTCTGGGTCTGAGATCAAAGGTTGTTTTGTCCTTGACTCCTGTTAGCATCAGGATGGGCATGTCCCTGAACTGCGGATCCTCCTTTAGGGTCTTGGACATATCGAGACCATCCAGCCATGAGGACATCATGATGTCCAATATGAGCAGATCCGGTTTCTCGGTCCTGATTTTGTCCATGCCTTCTATTCTGTCGGCGGCGGTTATCACATTGTACCGACTTGACAGAATTGTCTGCAACGAATCTCTGATACCAGGGTCGTCATCAACTACCATGATTTTCACATTTTCCATGGTTCACCTCACAATATGTTAATCAGCACAACATGTACGAACATGTCTGCGTTGTCGAGCAGCGGATTACCCGCTTCCATTGTCAAGTTCCGCCCCAGGGACTTATTTTTTTCTTCAATGCAGAAACACTTATTTGGTGCTTACCTCCAATAGATGGACAGCACAGGATATGCACGGATCGTAGGCTCGCACGATCATCTCCAATTTTGAAGTAATAGACTCATTTGATTCCTGTATTGAGCCTTCAGCACAAATACGAAGATCCTTTTCGATGTTGGCCTGATTCTGGGCCGTAGGCGTTACAATGTCAGCTTCTGCAAGCCGTCCCGCTTCATCAAAGCGATAGCTGTGATAGAGTGTCCCGCGTGGAGCTTCAACAGCCCCCGTTCCGGTTCCAGGTCCGGTCATAATCTCCACCGGATTTTCTGCCTTTAGCCCTGCAGCCAGCAACTCATCAATGATCTCAATTGCGTTCTCGATAGAATAAATTAGCTCGATGGCCTGGGCAACGTTGTTATGAAATGGATTTCCTGAGAACCAGTCAATACCGAGCTTTTCCAGGGCTTGTCTTGCTTGTCCGGATAACTTCTTTCCATTCATCGCGATCCTGGCCAAAGCTCCGACCATGAAGGGATCATTATTGAACCGACTGTGTTTTGCGTGAGAATGCGGTACGACCGTTTCGCAGCAGATGTCCTTATAGTCGCTGATCTGTTTCGTGTCTCCGGTCGACAGAATTATCTTGTCTCCAAATAAGCTATATCCCGGCCTGTTGCTAGAGAGGGCGGCGTAAATATTAGGCGAGACACAGAAATCTGGTATGTCCAGAGAGGATACCAGGCTGAGGGTAGCCAAACTTTGTTCCAAATCTTTCTCGAGCTGTTCCTTCAAATCCAGCAATTGTTCTTCTGTGGGGAGCTTTCCGAATCCGCCTACAATAGCGTTTACAGGGTGAATTGCGCGGCCCCCTATCGTTTCTTGAATCGTATTTCCCAGCTTCTTCAGCTCCAGCCCCATTTTCACTTCCCGCAGATAATCTGCTGCTAAAGTTACCACGCTGGGATGATGTAGGAGATCGGGGATGACAAGACAGAATAAATGCAACGCGTGGCTTTCGATATTCCCCCCTTGCACTAAAAGCTCGCGAAGGAGCCATGTTTGCCTGCTCACTTCAATTCCGAAGGCGTTCTCGACCGCCATGAGAGAAGCGACTGTATGAGATGCAGAACAGATAGCGCATATCCTCATCAGTATCGGCGCGACCTGGTCATAGGTTTTGCCGACGACAAGCGATTCAAAGAAACGTGGGCCCTCGAAGATATCCATCTTCACATCCACCACCTTGCCGTCTTCAATATTCACGGTAATCCCGCCGTGTCCTTCGACACGGCACACACGGTTAATGATGATTGATTCATGCATTCGCAATTTCCCTCAGCGATTCGATTCTTAAAGGATCTGCCTCTGTCGCGAAGGTACGCAACCTGTTCTGAATATCAATCCATGTGAATCCTTTTTCCTTTAGAATCTGGATCTCGGAAGAAATATTCGATTCTTCGACGGGACCTCGGCACCCGATACAAGGGCGGTTGTGACTTGGGCAGCGGGCATTACAACCGGCGACCGTGATCGGCCCAAGGCAAAGTTCTCCCCTCTCCATAAGGACACAAGGATGTTCCGCCATCTTGCACTCGGTGCAGACGGCATAATTCGGCTGACGAGGCAAATCTCCATGTAACAACGCCGCTACGGATTGAAGCAACTGCTCTTTCTCTATCGGACAACCCGGGATAGCCAGATCGACTTTCACAAAATGGCTCAGAGGCTGAGCCGCCATTATCTCGAATACATTGCCTGCCGGTCCGTATACCTGGCGCTTCAGTTCCTCACGCGAGATTTCGTTTTTCATGGCCTGCACGCCCCCCCAGACGGCGCAAGTGCCGATCGCCACAAGGTGTGTTGCCCTGTCTCTGAGCCTTTTCAACATCTGCTCCTCCTCCAGCTGAACCACAGCCCCTTCAACAAAGACAATATCCAACGGGCACTCCTGATTGTTATTGGTCATGGCCATCGGAAAAAATTTGATATCAAGTGCCCCGGCGATATCGAGAAGCTGATCCTCACAATTCAAGATGGTTAATTGATCTCCCGCACAACCGGTCAGCCCGTATATGCCTACGCTTGGTTTATTCATAACTTAATTTCCTCAGATCATCTCCGGCAGATTAATCGCATCCCAATAGGTAAAGATGGGCCCGTCGAGACATGTATATTTATATCCTATCATGCAATGTCCACACTTACCGACTCCACATTGCATGTTCCTCTCGAGCGACATGAGGATTCTATCCTTGGAGAAGTTGCGCTCGAGCAATTTCTTAAGGACAAACTTGAACATCACATCCGGACCACAAATGGCGACATACGTCTGTGTCGAATCGATCTCGAGGTCGGTAAATAGCTCGGTGACCGGGCCGATGCAAGCCTTCCACCTCCCGGATGGATCCCGATCAACGGTCAAAAGACAGTTCACATCCGCCCGATCAATAAGATTAAGGAGCTCGTACTTAAAAAGCATCTCATCGGGATTCCTTCCTCCATACATCAGTGTGACGTCCTTGAACTTCGAGCGGTTATCCAGAGCATACCATAACAGAGATCGCAGAGGTGCCATGCCCAATCCTCCGGCAACCAGGAGCAAATTGTTCTTCTCCAGCTTCTCCATGGGGAAACCATTTCCATAGGGTCCTCTCACACTGACCCGGGCGTTGGCGCCGAGTTTGAACAGCGCGTTTGTGACGTGGCCAATCCGCCTGACACATAACTCGATATTTCCCGGCCGAGTGGGAGAGGACGATATGGAGAACGGCGCCTCACCCGTCCCGACGACGCTGAGCATGACAAACTGACCGGGCCGATAATCAAAGTTTCTGGCCATCTGTTCTTCTTCAAACCTGATTTGGAAGAGTCGGTGATCCGATATCTGCGGCAGTGTACGAATAATCCTTGCCGGATGGGGCTGATAAGCATTCCGGCACTCAGCGTAGTTTTGATGATCAGGCACGAGTCTCACTCCTTAAATTCTGGACAACCTCGAGAATGTCAACACCTGCCGGGCAGTATGCTTTGCACCGTCCACATCCGACGCAGCTTGGTCTGCCATACTGACTGACGAAGCCCCTTTGTTTGTGGAAGTACCGATTCTTGATTCTTGAAGAGCGATGAGCCCGAAAGTTGTGCCCTCCCGCCACAAGAGCATAGTCGCTGAAAAGACAGGAATCCCACCGCCTTTTTCTCTGCCCGCTGCTTGCATCCAGATTGAGTTGGTCAAACACGGCGTAGCAACAGCACGTCGGGCAGACCATCGAGCATATCCCACAACTCAGGCATTTCTCGCCGAGTTGGTGCCAGAGCTCATTGTCGTATTCAAGGTCCATGATTTCGGGCAAATCCTGAAGCTGGATTTCCGTCTTGAAGCTTTCTCTCCTGTGGATGGATCGGGCCTTATACGCCTCCCGGTCGCTTTGCTCGACCTCGTAAAAAAGCGAATCTGCCGCCGTGACTATATCTTCTCCAAGGCTTGTTCCAACGCGAACGAGATAGGAATTGTCGATGTCGGACAAAAACAAATCAAAGCCGTCATCCACGAAGTCTGTGCCGGTCGACCGACAGAAACAGTACTCATCAGGGATGCAGTCCAGACCGACAATCATGGCACTATTTCTCTTGGCAAAGTAGTAATAATCGGCATAGCGCCCGCCCATGACGATATCGAGGATTTTAAGGCCGTGGATATCACAAGGATGAGCACCAAAAATGACGATTCTTTTGTTTGTCTCTTCGGCAGGTGCCTCGAAACCCTTCTGGGCGGAGAAATTGAACATAACCTCTGTGGGCTTGAAGAAATACTTCTTCAGCGGTAAGATTGTTCTGGTACAATCAAGTGCAATCTCAGAGACATCTGTCACCGGAGCAAAGGCAAAGCTTTCATCCCCCCTCCTTACAGGTGCATGGGTTTCTCCAAAAGTGCCCAAATGGTTAATGAATTGTCCAATGTTTTCTTTTGGTAGTTTTACTATCTTCATTGTTGCGCCTTTGGCAAAAATATGCTGAAGGTTGTCCCTTTGTCCGGTTCGCTGACTACCTTCACGTATCCATCGTGTGCTTCGATGATTTTTTTGGCTATTGGAAGCCCCAGACCGGTACCGGCGATGTGTTGTGTTTCTTTACTTTTTACTCTGAAAAACTCGTCAAAGATAAAAGGCAGGTTCTCCTGGGAAATCCCCATTCCCGTATCAGTGACTTCCACCACCAGGTCATCACCTTCCTCTCTAACATTGACTGTAACTGTACCTCCTTCACGATTGTATTTGATTCCATTATTTAGAAGGTTCAAAAATGCTTCTTTCAGACATTTTGAGTCGCCGTTGAGCAACGGAAGATTTTCTGCCGAATTCAACTCGAGGGCCACTTTCCCGGCCTGGGCCTGCGGTTTAAGAACCTCGGCGGCTTCGGATAATACAGCAGACAAAGAAACAGGCTCGGATTTATCCCTGATCCTGCCCGCTTCGACCCGGGACATGTCGAGCCAATCATTGATTAGCTGTATAGCTGTATAAGACTGTCAATGTACTGCTCTGCTTTCCGGATAATCTCCTTCTGTTTGTCAGTCACTTCCCCGGCGAATCCCTCGCTAATCACCCCAAAATACTGCTTGACGGATGCAAGGGGAGAGCGAAGCTGATGAGAGACAAGGGTAATAAAGTTCTCCCTCATCATTTCCTTCTCCCGGCGCAATCGTTCAGACTCAGTAATAAGGCGCCTTCTTTCCAGGCCCCTCTCGATTACAATTCTCAACTGGTCGGGGGTAAAGGGTTTTGGCAAAAAGTCATAAGCATTGAGTTTCATCGCCTCGACGGCCGATTCGATGGTCGCATACCCCGTTATGACGATAGAGATGATATCGGGATCGATCCGGCCGATTTCTTCCAGCAGCTCCATACCGCCCATCCCGGGCATCTTCAGGTCGATCAGGGCCAAATCGGGTTTGACCTCTCTTATTTTTCTCAAACCGCTCTGGCCATTTTCTGCTGTTTCCATCACGTACCCATCTTTGGACAGAACCTGACAGCAAGAATCACGTATAGCTTCTTCGTCATCAATGACCAGGATGGTAGCTTTCTTAGGCACTTTTCGTTGGCCTTTCATTCTTGTATTGACTTCCAAAATCTACTGCTATTGTCCTTTCAAGAGCTTGTCGATCCGCTCAAGAAGGGCCGTCGGAGTGACAGGCTTTTCCATGAAGTCATCGGCCTGGAAGTATTCACCGTCCGTCTTGGGCGAGAATCTCAATCCGGTTTCAGCAGTTATACTTGATACGGCCAGCACAGGTATCTTCTTCATCTCAGGGTCATGCTTGAGCCTGTGACAGATATCAAAGCCGTCTGTCATTTTCTCCATCATGAGGTCCAAGAGAATCAGATCCGGTTTCTGCTTTCTTAACATCTTCATTGCTTCTTCTCTGTTGCAGGCCGTTATGACTTTGTAGCCTTTGCTTTCCATGACCGGTTTAATGGCAATGACAAAATTTGGGTCGTCATCGATGACGAGAATCTCCAGTGGTTCATTCTTCTGTTTTGTCTGCTTAAGTTTTCCCATTTTTTTGAATACATCCCTTACTGCCTCGACCAGTTCCTCCCGGCCGAAAGACTTTATGTAATAGTAGAAAATATCTTGCTTACGAACCTCTGCTTCCAATTCCGCAGTGTTCTCAGTCGCTGTCATGATCACATGAACATGGGGATCAATTGTCTTGAGAATTGAGACGGCCTTATAGCCGGGCATCTCGGGCAAATCCACATCCATAACGACGCAGTCGAACTTGACATCCCGGACCCTTTCAGCCATGGCGCTGATACTGGTGGTTTCTTCCACATCATAGCCTTCTTCAACAAGTACGGATGCCACCTGCTCAGCAGCTTCGCTATCAGAATCCACAATCAATACTCTTTTACTTTCAGCAGGATTCATCTGTCCATAACCATCCTATGGTCAAACATTACCCTTTACATACGCATCCTTGATACGCCTTTTTTTGTGCGGTGGCGCCTTGTCATTAATATCTTTAAGCAAGAGTTGTGCCATGTGGCAAAGCCCAGCTGTAAATTTCTGCTAAGTGTTTTATAAAAAATAACTTACATTTCATTAAGGGGCATCATCTAACATCCGTATGTATTTAAGGGGGAGTATTAATATGGGGCATTTTGCCCCAATAATGGGGAGGAGTGCACCACAGCCCCGTAAGGCGTTCTGTGGAGGCCCTAATCGAGGCCGTATCGCCTGAGCTTGGAACGGAGCGTCTTTCGGTCTATTCCCAGCCACTCGGCTGTCTTGCCTTTGTGACCGCCAAACATCTTAAGCGTCCTGACGATATGTTCTTTTTCCACATCGGCAAGACGCCGGGGCCTTTCCATATCCGATTCCGGTATTGTCGAGGCATTTAGCCCGTAATAGAGCAGATCGGAAGGCTCGATAGTATCGTTTTCCGTCAAAACTACCGCTCGCTCAATTGCATTCTCAAGCTCTCTTACGTTCCCGGGCCAATCGTGCTCGACCAGAGCCTTCATGGCTTTAATCGAAATCGCATGGACATCCTTCTTTCTCTTTTGGTTGTATTTCTTCAGAAAATAATTGGCCAGCGGCGGAATATCATCCCTTCTTTCGCGCAGAGGTGGAAGGGCAATGGGCACAACGCTCAAGCGATAGAACAGGTCATCTCGAAACGTCCCTGCTTGTACCGCCCTCTGCAAGTCCTTGTTGGTCGCGGCAATGACTCGCACATCCACCTTTATGACTTGCGTACTTCCGACTTTTGTAATTTCCCTTTCCTGGAGCACGCGAAGCAGCTTAGTTTGGACATTCATGCTGATATTGCCAATCTCATCGAAGAATACCGTTCCACCGTTCGCCAGCTCCAGTCGGCCGTACTTTGTTGCTGTGGCTCCGGTGAAGGAACCTTTTACGTGGCCGAACAGCTCACTCTCGAACAGACTCTCCACAAGGCTCCCGCAGTCAGCGACGACAAAAGGCTTACCATTTCTGCTGCTGTGACGATGTATCGCTCTGGCCATAAGTTCCTTGCCGGTACCGCTTTGCCCGTAGATCAGAACGGTCGTATCGGTTGGACTTACTTTCCGCATGACCTCCTCAATCTTTCTCATTGGCTCGCTCTTACCGATGATGACTTCGGAACCGATGCTCGCTTCCAGCTCGCTTCGCAGCAGAATATTCTCGAGGACCAGCTCTCTGGCGTCTAAAGCCCTCCCGACAATTGCCCTGAGGCTTTCCGGAGTGAAAGGCTTGGGAAGGAAATCATAGGCTCCATGCCTCATGGCCTCGACGGCTGACTCTACCGTGGCGTACCCGGTAATCACTACGACCACCACCTCCGGATATTCCTGCTTAATCCTGCTTAGCACCTCCATGCCACTCAGGCCTGGCATCTTCAAATCAAGAATCACCAGATCAAACGCCTCTTTCTCAAGAATCTCTAACCCTGACAAACCATCCTCAGCGACTTCGACCCTGCTTGCCTTCCGGGCGAGCGCCTGCCGGCACGAGTCCCGCATTGATTCATCGTCATCAATCACTAAAATACGAGCCTGACTGAACATTTATACCTCTTCCTTCAAAGGGAATCTCACAATGAAAGTCGTTCCCTTGCCCGGGCTGCTATTTACCTCTATGCTTCCTTTATGCCTGGCAATGATACCATAGCTGACGGCCAGACCAAGTCCTGTTCCTCGCCCCACCTCTTTTGTAGTGAAGAAGGGATCAAATATTTTCTCGAGATTGTCCCGGGAGATGCCACAGCCTGTATCAGTGAATTCAATTTCAATAGACCGACCACTCTCGGCCATTCTGGTAACAATAGTCACTTCTCCCTGTCCTTCGATAGCCTCGGCCGAATTCAAGATGATATTGGTGAAAACCTGTTGTATTTGACCACAATCCATCATTGCTTTCGGCAGGGATGCACCGAACTTGGTTATTATCGTGATATTCTGGAACTGGGCTTGGTTCTGAAGCACAGATAATGTCCGTTTCAGGATTTCATTGACATCCGCCTCTTCCACGTTCGGCTCACTTTGCCGGGCGAAGTCGAGCAGGCCGCGCACGATGTTCTTGCATCTCGTGGCTTCGGCCGCGACTTTCTCTAAGTTCTTTCGTCGGGGATCCTCTATCTGGGTTTCTTCCAGAGACAAATGAGAGTACATTAATATCGCACCGAGCGGATTATTTATCTCGTGAGCCACCCCGGCAGCCAACTGACCAAGGGTAGCGAGCCGTTCCGACTTCATGATCTGCTGCTGAGTGTACTCTTTCAATCGTTCATCTCTTTCCTTCAGTGAAGAGGCCATAATGTTGAAAGTCTCTGCCAGCTCTGCTATTTCATCTCTTTGAGTTGCTTCGACCCTGTAATCGAGGTTACCATCGGCCCACTGATGGGAAGCAATAATCAATTGCCTGATGGGCTTCAATATACCTTTAGCCAAAAAACTTGAAACGATCAGAGCTAAGATCATTCCTGCAAGTGCGATGCCCAGGAATATGGCAGTTGTCTTGTTCCGCATATCCATGAATTTCTCTTCCAGAATTCCGACATAAAGGATACCAATGATCTCATCCTTTAAATCCCGTATCGGCTCATACGCAGCTATATACCAGTTATTCACAACAAAGGCTCTATCAATCCACGGCAAACCTTTGACAAGCACCTGCTCATACACCTCCTCTGAAACACGTGTTCCGATGGCACGCGTACCGTCTTGCCTCATTACGTTCGTTGATATTCGCAGATCACCTTGAAAGATGGTTGCTGTGCCGATATCTTTGCCCTTGTACTTGACAGCTTGATATACGGTGTCTTTGACCTTGTCAACAATTTTGTAGTTCCGGTTAATCAACTTGCCTGCATAAAGGATGCCGAGCAGACTCCCGTCATATCCGTGGATTGGTGCGCCGGCCTTCATCATCATTCCGGAAGTTTGCCGGACTTCCTGTGTCGGTTTTGCCTTGGGAGTAGGAATGAAATCTATGCACGCCTGTTCGGCAAGGTCGGCCCCTTCTTTTCTGAGTTCCTCGGCCTGCACGATCACTGCCGCGACGACAGCTTGCTCGCTTGAAAGAACTCGGCTCACAAGATCATCGTTTGCCTGACTGTCCCCGGAAACCAAAGGATTTCGGGTCCTGATGAGAACCCTGCCACTGCTGTCTGTGAGAGTTAAGATATCGAAAGACTCGGCCTTTCTTATCTTGGCCAATTCTTCCGTCAATACGCCCAGGTCATTCTTCAGTAAGGCATCTTTTATGAAAAACCTTAAGGCGCTCAGACGTACTTTGTCTTTAAGATCCTCACCTTCCTGTCGATAAATCTCCCTGGCTGAATTCAGATCGATGCGGACCTTGTCCTGCGCCTGACGGATTATACCTGTACCGATAAGTCGTGTCCCCACGAGCGTTGCAACCAAGCCACAAATAATAATCACTGTCAACGAACTTATGATCATCTTTGTCTTCAGCAAGATTTTCATGTTTTTCCTGCAAAACCGAAAACTTCTTACCTTCAAATGCTGTATATTAAGTCCGTTTTAGTGAATTTCATCAAGGATAAACTTCAGTAAGGATCGATTATCTCCATAATAGAACGTGCCGGACCGAAGCCTTCTTTTCCCCGGTCTGAAGGAGCAGATTCATTAACATAACGCTCGTACTCTTGTTGGCGCTGTTCAAGCAGAGTATGATACTCGTGTTCAAACAGCTCTATCGAACTCAGTAGCGGTTCAGGAGCTGCTTGTCCTAAACCACATTTTGCCGCAGTCTTCATCACTGTGCCGGTACTCTTCAGTGCCTCAAGACAGGACAACTTTGCTGGATTGCCGAGTCTCTGCCAGTCTTTGAATTCCTGTAACCGAACCGGTTCTGTTATTAAATTGAGAATGCTTTTAATTCTCTTTGTGCCTACACGGCAGGGAACGCAGTCACCACATGACTCTTTTTGGTAAAACTCAAAGAAATATTTGACAAGTTCAGGTATACTCACTGTCTCATCAAGGACGATTATTGCTCCCGACCCAAGGCTACTTCCAGCTTTCGCCAGTGACTTGTAGTCCATAATTACATCGAGATTGTCACTTGAGATGAAGCGAGTTGACGGTCCACCTGGAAGCACTGCTTTGAGCTTTCTTTCATTCTCGATTCCTTTGGCCAAACCATAAATCAGGTCACCCAATGAATATTTCCCGAGTTCAACCTCGAAAACCCCCGGGTTATTCACGTTTCCGTTGATAGAAAACAATTTTGTGCCGTAAGATCCTTCTACTCCAATGCTCCTAAACCATTCTGAACCATTCGAAATGATGTGAGGAACATATGCAAGGGTCTCGACATTATTTATAACCGTTGGTTTTTCAAAGAGTCCACGGACTGTTGGAAATGGAGGCTTTACTTGAGGTACGGCACGTTTGCCTTCGATAGACCTGCACAGAGCTGTTTCCTCGCCGCAGACATAGGCGCTGGGCATCTTCAGAATTCTTAATGTAAATGAAAAGGATGATCCAAGGATATTATTACCCAGGAAACCTTTGGCCTGTGCGCTTTGAATTGCCTTTTCAACCAGGTCTGCACTATCACCATATTTGTCTTTTATATATATGTACCCTTCTGAGGAACCTATCGCGTATGCTCCGATTATTATCCCCTCGATAACTTTGTGGGGATTCTGATCCAATAGCATTTTATCCTTGAACGTTCCCGGTTCGCCTTCCTCCGCATTGCAGAGAAAGTATTTCTCAGTGCCGGCTTGATTGAAGGCGGCCTCCCATTTCAATCCAGTGGGAAAGCCCGCGCCTCCTCTGCCTATTAAACCGGATTCCTTTATTTCTGCGATGACCGTCTCTGGTTTCATCTTTAGAGCTTTATCCAGTGACTGGTAGCCACCTCTTTTCATATACATTTCTATCTCGGCGTTGGACGCCTCAAAGGGAATCCACTGCCATAAGTGAAGTTCTTTATCGGGATACATCTCCTGAAAATGAGCTATGTTCTCTGGGGTGACGATTCGCTCTTCTGCAGCCTGGGCAGTTGTCCTCTCACAATGCTCAAGTAATACTCTCCTCTCCTTTATCTGCTTTTCCGTTCTACTTATCCATGTTATCTTATCAGATGCTTTTGGTGCAGGCTCTGGCAGTAAAGCTTCTCGAATTTCTTCTTGGGTCTTCAGTGCTCTTTCGACGACAAGGCTTATATCATCCGACTTGAATGGTTTAGCAATATAATCAAAGGCGCCCAATCTCATGGACTCAACAGCGGTCTTAACTGTTCCATAACCGGTGATGATAATGACTTCTACTGAATTATCTATATCCTTTGCTTTCTGAAGCACGCCGATCCCATCCATCCGGGGCATTTTGAGGTCAGCGATAATCACTTGGAAGGCGGTCTGTTTCATCTTTTCAACCGCTTTTAATCCATCCTCTGCTGTCTCGACGCTATAACCTTTTCGGGATAGTATCTTCTGCAGGCCGTTCCGCATATCGCTCTCATCTTCGACAATCAGAATCCTGTTTTGGGCTAGATTTACCATTGTTTTTTACTCCTAACTTAGAATTTAACCAGTTTTTTTACAACTATAGAATCTGTTTGCAACCTCCATGCCAAGTTCGTGAATACGAAAAACGATTCTGAAAAATATGTTCTAAGTGTTGTGTTTATAAGATGATATGGTATCAGGTGAGGTGTATCTTTAGATACTCAGGACTGCTGAGGTGTGTCATAAACGACCTGTGTAAATTCAGGTAGTTTACCTAAATAACTATAGTATAAGAATTTGCAAGCAGGTCACTTTTGACATGGTCATTTCTGCTTGTGCTTTTCTGCCCGGATACCGCATTTTCTCAAAAGTCTTCGAAAATTTGCACTATCCATTTTTGCTTGCTTTGCCGCCTGGGTAATGTTGCCATTGCTCATTTGCAGAAGTCTCTCCAGAAACTCTTTGTTGAATGAATCCACTGCTTGTTGCTTTGCTTCTCTGTAAGAATGTGCCGACAAAAGCGTACCGCCATCAATATGTGCTTCCAGAAGCTTGTCGGGTAAATGAGAAAGTTGGATCGTAGTGTCTTTTGTTGCGAGGACTACTGCTCTTTCCATAACATTTTCAAGCTCGCGAACATTTCCGGGCCAGTCATATTTCATAAGTACTTCCAGAACATCTTGTGGGATTTCAGAAATATTCTTTCCCATCTTTTTATTAAATCTTCTCAGGAAGAACTGAGCCAAAAGTGGAATATCATCTTTGCGTTCTCTTAAAGTTGGAAGTCGAATCGAGATAACATTTAGCCGATAATATAGATCCTCCCTGAATGTTCCTTCCTTCAGGCATTTTTCCAGGTTCTTATTCGTTGCGGCAATTAGTCGTATATCCGCAGTGATAGTGTCGGCCCCTCCTACCCGCATAAACTCACGTTCCTGCAATACTCTCAATAGTTTTCCCTGTACTACCGGACTCACATCTCCAATCTCATCAAAGAAGAAAGTGCCCCCGGATGCAATCTCTATAAGTCCTCGTTTGGAAGAAATTGCCCCTGTAAACGAGCCCTTTTCGTGGCCGAACAGTTCACTCTCCAGAAGTGTCTCCGTCAAAGCGCCACAATTGACCGGGATGAATACTCCGTTTTTTCTTTGGCTGTTGTAATGGATGTAGCGAGCGATGAGCTCCTTTCCTGTGCCGCTTTCTCCAAGGAGCAGGACAGTTGCGTCGGTACGAGCGACCTTGTCTGCTATCTTAAATACATCCTGCATCTTGCAGCTCTTGCCTATTATGTTCTGAAAATCTTTTGCTTCTTTAACCTGTTGCTTGAGATATCTATTTTCATTTGTCAGCGATATCTGCTTCAACGCCTTCCGGACAACCATTCTTATATGTTCGGCATCAAATGGTTTGGTGATATAGTCATAGGCCCCGAGTTTCATTGCTTCTACAGCATTTTCCACTGTGCCATACCCAGTAATCACAATGACAATTGTGTCGGAATGTAATTCTTTAACCTTACGCAGCAGTTCTATGCCGTCCACGTCCGGCATTTTTAGATCAGTAATAACTATATCAAAGTTGGATTCCTGGACTTTTTCCAGGCCGGCAGAACCACTTGCAGCTATTTCGACTTTGTGTCCCTGGTTCGACAAAATCTTTTGCAAGCCGAGAAGCATGTCCTGTTCGTCTTCGACGATTAAAATGTTGCTGTTTTCTTCCATACTTATCAGTTCTTTTCCGCTGGCAATCTTATAACGAATGTGCTCCCTTCTCCAACTGTACTTTTCACATCAATAGTGCCATTGTGCTTTTCGACAATTCCGAGAGTCACGGACAAACCCAATCCTGTGCCTTCCCCCGTGCTCTTCGTGCTGAAAAAAGGATCAAAGAGCTTGCTCAAATGATCTTGTGGAATACCACACCCGGTGTCAGATACCTCAATCTCTACAAATCCACTACCATCAGTCATTCTTGTAAAAACAGTCAATGGGCCCCCTTCCGGCATAGCCTGTATAGCGTTTATCATTATATTGACAAATACCTGCTCAAGCTTGTCGTTGTCTCCCTGTATATCAGGTAGTTCCGGGCTCAGATCAGCATGTATCCTGATGTTCTGTAATTCTGCCGGATGGCTTATTATTGAAATGGCTTTTTTCATAACGTCATTGATATTCAACACTCTCATTTCAGGTTCTGACTGACGAGCAAATTCCAAAAGATCCTTCACAATTCTGCCAGCCCTGTTTGTCTGTTTCATTACAACCGCCAAGCTTTCCCTGCAACTGTTATTATCTTTTCCCAGTTCATCAAGGGCCATTTGGGCATAAATAGAGATCGTGCCCAAAGGATTATTTATTTCATGGGCTACTCCCGCAGCCAACTGCCCAATAGTAGCCAGTTTTTCCGATTTCATTATCTGTTGATCGGTGTATTCCCTTAACTTGTCATCTCGCTCCTTTAATGAAGAAACCATAAAGTTGAACGTTTCTTCAAGTTTAGCTATTTCGTCTTTTCGTGTAACCTTGACTTGATAATCGAAGTCACCTTTCGCCCACCTACTGGATGCAGATACTAAGTCTCTAATTGGTTGTAAAATACCTCTCGCCAGGAAATTTGAGACAACAAGAGCCACCATCATCCCTACAAGTGTTATTCCCAGGAACATGGCAATAGCCCGTTTTCGCATATCCGTATATTTGTCTTCGAGAATACCAACAGAAAGGACACCGATTATATCTCCCTGTAGATTCTTTATCGGTTCATAGGCAGCGATATACCAGTTATTCACTACAAATGCCCTATGGATCCAGGGCAGTCCTTTTTCCAACACTTGCTCGTACACATCTTGAGATAGCCGTGTACCAATTGCACGGCTTCCATTCTCTCCCTTAACATTTGTTGAGATGCGTACGTCTCCTTGAAAAATAGTGGATGTGCCAATGTCCTCTCTCTTGTATTTTTCTCCTCGATACGCTATCTCCTTGATTTTATCAACAAGAGTGTTGTTCCGATTAAGCAAATTCCCTCCATAAAGTATGCCAATCAGGCTGCCATCGTTCCTCAAAACAGGAGCTGCAGCTTTGATGCACATTGCTGATGTCTGTTCGGTCTCGATTCTCGGCACTGCTTTTGGTGTGACGATGACTTTTATATAGGCTTGCTCAACAAGGTCATCTCCCTCTTTTACTAACTCATCCCTCTGTTCAATAACGGTCCCAACAACTGCTTCTTTGGTCGATAACACATGAGCAACGAGTTCATCATGTATTTGGTTGTCACCCCTAACAGATGGATTTCGGGCTCTTATGATGATCCTTCCAAATTCATCCGTAAGAGTTAATATATCCATAGACTTTCTCTGTCTAATCACCTGTAATTCTTTTCTGATAATATCAATGTCGTTGTTTGAAATAGCGTCTTTAATAAAGAACCGTGAAGCTGTTAAATGTATTACATCTTTTAAGTTTTCCATTTCCTCCCGATATACTTCGCGTCCAGAGTCCAAGTCGTGTCTTACTTTATCCTGGGCCTGATTAATTATTCCTGTGCCGATGAGCCGTATCCCCACGAGGGTCGCAACCAAACCACATATCAGTATCACGGTCAAAAAACTTGTAACAAGTTTTGTTTTCAACGAAACTTTCATATCTCTAAAACAAAAGCCTATATGTTGAACTTGCTCTTTCTTTACAGATGCCACGGGCTTCGCATTGAACGTTCGAGCATTCGATTAGCCGCCTCATTGTCAACAAAAATTTCTTTTTCGGGATCCCAGCGGAGTTTGTGCTTGAGCATCATTGCGATGTTACCGAGGTGACAGATCGTAACGGAGCGGTGGCCGATTTCGACCGGTGCGGCCGTTTCCCGTTGGGCTTTGATGCAGTCGAGGAAGTTGCGATGGTGATCATTACTCTCGTAAAGGTGGATTTCATTCGGGCCGATTAAGGAGGTTTTCAGAGACTCAGGGTAGTACGTGGGCTTTTCGTTTTGAATCTCAATCCAGCCTTCACTGCCCTCAAGACGCAGCGGACCGCCATCCTGGGTTTTGCAGATCAGCTCGAGGCCGTTCGCGTATCGGGCGCAAAAATGCACTTTTGTGGCGGTCGTGAACAGGCCATCCTCTGGAAACTCGCCGCCTAGGTCCTCCACTTCCACCGGTCCTGTATCGTCTGTGCCGTTGGCCCATTGGACAATGTCGATCGCATGCGCTCCCAAGTTGGTCGTCTGCCCGCCGGAATAATCCAGGCCGAATCGGAACGTATAAAGACAACGATCCTTATGATACGAAGCCCAGGGCGTTGGGCCAAGCCACATGTCATAATCCAGCCAATCCGGTACAGGCATCGCCTGCCAATCCTTAGCAGGAGCCTCTTTATTGTTTGATCCGATGGTCGCGACGGCCCTTTTAAGCCGGCCGATTCGACCGTTGCGAATCAGCTCACATACGAATCTGTATTGCTGACTGGATCTCCGCTGGGTCCCTGTCTGAAAGATGACACCGTATCGCTGGACGGCTTCAGCCATTGCCCGACCTTCGGCGACCGTTAAGCTCAGAGGCTTCTCACAGTAAATATGCTTGCCGGTCGAAGCGGCCATGATGACTGGTATAGCGTGCCAGTGGTCGGGCGTCGTTATACAAACGGCGTTGATATCATTCCTGACAAGCAGGTCGCGAAAATCAATATACGCGGCGCAACCCTTATATTGACTGGCTTTTTTCATCTGGGCATAATGATCCTCGACGATTTTCCGGGCGGATTCCCGACCGAACCAGGCCCCTTGCCAGCCTCTTTTATACCAGTGTCCGTATTCATCGCTGGCCTTGACGACGTCACAGACAGCGACCACTTGCACATCACGCTGAGTCAGGAACGCCCTCATATTATTTGTGCCCATGCCGCCGACGCCGATGAAGCCCATATTAATCCGGTTACTTGGCTCTATATTGCCTGCCTTGCCTAAAGCCGAAGAAGGAGCAATATAGGGAAAAGTTATCATCCCCAGAGCGGTGGAAGTCGCCCTTCTTAAGAACTTGCGTCGATTGATTTTTAAGCTCTTCATTGTAAAATCTCCAAATAGATTGCATCTTGCATTATAACTTTTTGTAGCTTTGTTGTATAAAAGCTTTTCGGATTTTTTCGAAAATCATAGGTTGATGTGAAATTCGGGAAACGGTGCATCAATCATGTGCGAACTTGCAGTAAATAAGTTAATATATGTAATTAAAAGTCAGTCATTAAGTCATTAATTCAGAAGGTTGAAGCGCGATGGGCATAGATATTGTAACAAAGGTGTTTTTAATGTTTTTAGCGAATGTCTTCTTGACGCATCCGAGTATTATATATTCAGCTGCCATTAAGACAAGTGTAAATCCTGGAGCCATTTCCAATGGTGCTCCCCTGAAAAAGGTTCTCACTGCCGGTCTGACCGGCGAGAATCTGCTCGACCCGGATGCCTGGAGACCATGGCAAACGGGTTTTGAAGTGGAAGATAGTAACTTTATTTTTGACAATGCGTCTGACGCCCAGGTCCAGCGTGGTGTTTCGCAAACTGTCCAGCTAAAGCAGACCAAACCCGAGCCGATTGTGGCGGTAGCGTGGAGCAGGGCTGATGCTGTCGGTGGCGGCCGAGACAGCAACTACTCCCTTTACCTCGATCTTGTATATTCCGATGACAGCCCCCTCTGGGGTCAGGTTGCCCCTTTCAATGTCGGGACTCATGACTGGGAAAAAGCCCAGGTTGTCGTATTCCCGGAAAAGCCCGTAAAATCGGTGTCTTTTCATATGCTCCTGCGCCAACATTCCGGCAAGGCTTTGTTCCGCGACCCTGAGCTGCGAGTTCTAAAGCCGCCGGCCGGTGCGTGCTTGTTCGACGGCGTACCTGTTTCACTATCGGATATTAGAATAGAAGGTTTCCAGGTTCGTGATGTGGCTGCTGATTCCGACTTTGTCCGAATCGAACGCCGTGCTATGGGATTGGAGCTTGAGTTTACCCAGGAGCAAACAGACAAAGCAACTTTTTTTAATGTCACCATCTCCGATATGACCGGCAATGATCGAGCCATCACTTTGGTTTATGCCGTTCCAATTCCCACAGCTAAGTGCCTTTGGCTGGAGAATCCGCGTCAAAGCATGATTGTCGAGGCGAATCGGGAATACGTGAATGCTGGCAGGTCCTCGGCTGGAGCAAATGGTCGGTTATCACGTTATCCGTTTGCTGCGCTGGTCAGCGGCAATCAGGGTATCGGCCTGGGAATAGACATGGACCGGCCGGCATTTTTTCGCGTCGGCTACAACTCAGAGACTGGAGAACTCTTTATCGCTTACGATATCGGCCTGGCGCCTGAGAAACCAACAGCGCATCTGCGTTTATGCAAATTCATGTTCGACCCGGAATGGGGATTCCGTGCTGCCCTGTCGAGATATTACGAAATTTTCCGCGAACATTTTCGCTGCCGGACACCTGAGCAGGGACTCTGGATGCCCTTCGCTAGAATCAGCGACGTTGACAATTGGCAGGACTTCGGTTTCAAGTTCAAGGAGGGAACCAATGAAACACAGTGGGACGATAAGAACGGTATTATCACCTTCCGTTACACAGAGCCGATGACCTGGTGGATGTCTATGTCCAAAGAGATGCCCCGCACACTCGAAAGCGCCTTGGCCGAGGCCCATCGTCTTGCCGAGGAAAAATCTGATTCACGGGCCAGGGCCTTACTGACCAGCGGCTTTCATGATAGCACGGGTGCTTTTGCTGCGCGCTTGCGGAATACACCCTGGTGTGATGGTGCCGTTTGGAGCATAAATTCCCTGCCGAATATCAAAGGCGACGTTACGGATTTCAAAAATAAATGGAATCCGGAACTTCGTGAACGACTCTATGGTCCCAAAGCCAAAGGCGACCTGGACGGCGAATATATCGATTCGAGTGAAGGCTATGTCACAGATGAGCTTGATTTTAGACGAGACCATTTTGCCAGCACTGAAACGTCTCTGACCTTCTCGCTTGACGGCAGAAAACCGGCTATCTTCCGCGGCCTTATATCGTTTGAGTATGTCCGCGCCATCGCCCGAGATATCCATTCAATGGATAAACTCATGATGGCGAATTCCACCCCTCATAATCTGTGCTGGCTCATGCCGCAGTTGGATGTCATTGGTACTGAAACCAATTGGAATCCGAATGGAACCTGGCGGCCGATGTCCGACCGTGACATGCTCTATAAACGTGCATTGTGCAAGGGTAAACCTTACTGTTTCCTGATGAATACCCGTTTCGAGGAATTTTCTCATGAACTTGTCGAGAAGTATATGAAGCGTTCTCTTGCCTACGGCATGTTTCCGGGCTTTTTCAGCCACAACGCTTCACAGGGACATTATTTCACCCGGCCGGAACTCTACGAACGAGATCGAGACCTTTTTAAGAAATACGTCCCTTTATGCAAGTTGGTCGCCGAGGCCAGCTGGAAACCAATCACACTGGCTCGTTCGAGTGACAGAAATGTTTATGTGGAACGTTTCGGTGACAGGTATTTAACAGTATTCAACGACAGTTTAGAACAACGGACTGTGTCCATCAAGCTGGAACAGGACACCCCGAAAACCTCGCGAGAATTAATTCATGGACGGACCATCACTTGGCGCGATCAAAGAACCGAACTAACTCTCGACGGCGAGGACGTTGGAATAATCGAAATGAACTGACATACTTTAAGTGAGATAATCATGAGGAACATATTTTTCTTAATCATAATAACAATGGCATTTACAAGTCAGGCACGGCCGGATGAAAGACCGTGGTCTGTTGGTTATGCCGAAGCTGATATTACACCTAAGCTGGGGCAAGTCCAGATGTCAGGTTTCGGCCGGGAGAGATACGCTGGTGGTGTGTTGGCGCCGCTGTTGACACAGGTTATAATCCTGCGAGATGGACAAGACAATACCGGTGTACTCATCGCGGCCGATATTCTCGATTTCGATCACGTTATGGTTGAAGCAATTCGCCGCACGATTAAACATAAACATGGCATCCCAGCAGAGAATATAATGCTTGCCGCATCGCATACCCATTGGGGTCCGGCGGTCAGGTTTCGAATGGGCTATAGTCTCGGTGCTCCGAACGTGTGGTATATGGGTCTTTTGGAGCAAAAGATTCTGTCAAGCGTCGATACTGCGATGGAGAATCCGTCTCCGGCGACAGTCGAGTATGGCTGGTTTGACTTTCGCGGTATCGGTTG
>Ga0111182_1007_pt1 | contig 23536 bp, 22 predicted proteins | sample DeeMarSWOR324_28_FD_80239 | JGI IMG/M metagenome (GOLD analysis project Ga0111182, IMG submission 80239) | Nitrospira bacterium SM23_35 | reverse complement strand
CGCCGTATCAAGCGTTGCAAACAGTTTATCCTCAACAAACACATAGCTCTTTGTAAGGGAATTAAGGAGCGTTGATTTCCCCGCATTGGTATACCCGATGATCGATACAATAGGGATGCCTGTTTCGATCCTCTTCTGTTTTCTCTGTTTCCTCGCTTCACCGAGAGACCTGAGTTCTCTTTCGAGGAGCGAGATCCTCTCCCTCACGCGGCGTCTGTCAATCTCGAGCTTCATTTCTCCGGGCCCCCTTCCGCCGATACCTCCCATAAGACGGGACATCGCGGTCCCCTTTCCCGTCAGGCGCGGTAGGCGGTATTTCAGTTGCGCGAGTTCAACCTGAACCTTACCGTCCCTGCTGTGCGCGCGGCGCGCGAAAATGTCCAGAATGAGCTGGGAGCGGTCAATGACTTTCAATTCGGTGAGTTCACTGATCGCCTTAATCTGTGAAGGACTTAATTCCTGGTCAAAGACCAGGATAGTTGCGCCTTTGCTCAGTGCGTTGATGATGAGATCCTTGATTTTCCCCTCTCCCATTAAATATCTCGGGTTTATCTCCTTAGGCCTCTGGATTACCGTGTCAAGGACCAGCAGATCACTCGAACGTGCGAGCTCATCCAATTCGGCGACAGAATCCTGCTGCTCATATTTTGGCTGTTTCGAAACACTGACCAGGATGGCCCGTTCCCTCCTGTCGTCAGGATTAAAGTGCCTGATCCTCTCCATCTCTTCTTCAAGGGATTCTATAAAGGGGAGAAAATCAAATTCAAAATTATGGAAATTCTCATTACGCAGGATTTCAAACGGCTCATTGCCGGCAGGAGTCAAATGGGCAACAGAGATATTTCCGGGAAGGCCGTGTCTGACCCCCATTGCCGCAATGAGATCGAATCTGAGCAGGGCAAGGTCTGTGAGGTCATCCTGGGTCAGAGGCTCTTCCTGAAGATGCGTGTGAACAAGCCTCAAGCCTCTTAAAGCCTTTCTGCCCAAAGGATAATCTTCGAGTGCAGGGATAAATATCCCCCTCGCATCTCCGACAATCACATGGGTAATATTTCCCGACCTGCTGACAAGGATGCCGATCTGGCGGTTTATTTCATGGGAGAGAGAGGTAAGGTAGCGGGCAAGCTCAGGGCTGATGAATTCGCGGTGGAGCTTTCTCCGGTAAATCCGTTCGAGAGCAGTCAGATAACTTGCTTTAAGGCCTGAAATGTTTCCGTGGAGCGCTGGTATGTATATCCCTCCATGAGTTTTTATAATATTTTATCATAGAATTGTCATATTGACGAGGGGGACTTGGAGGTCATCATGAATATTATCGCAGAACACCGAATCGGCAGGACAACCCTCCGACTTGTTCAGGGGGACATTACCGACAGAGACGCAGAGGGTATCGTGAACGCAGCAAATTCCCGTCTGCAGCACGGTGGCGGGGTAGCAGGTGCGATTGTCAGAAAAGGCGGACAGATCATTCAGGAGGAGAGCGATCAAATCGGGTTCGTACCTGTCGGCTATGCAGCAATTACTGGGGCGGGAAAGCTTCGCGCGCGATTCGTAATCCACGCAGTAGGCCCGAGGATGGGGGAGGGGGATGAGGATGAAAAACTGAAGAGCACAGTGCGCAGCAGCCTTCAGCTTGCTTCAGAAAAGGGACTTCGAAGCATCTCCATGCCTGCCATAAGCTCAGGCATTTTCGGATTTCCGAAAGACAGGTGTGCAATGATACTCGTCAAAGAATCAATCTATTATATACAGGAATACCCTGAAACCAGCCTTGAAGTCATCGAATTCTGCGTCTTTGATGATCAGACGGCAGGGTATTTTAAGAAAGAATTTGAGAAAATCACATAAAAAAGGGCAGGGGGTACCCGCCCTTTTTTGTAATCTTTAACGTGCACTCTTACTGGAGGAGTTTCCCGAACGGGTTCACGAAGATGAGGATGAGGACGACGACGAGTGCGTAAATTGCGAGGGACTCGATCATCGCGAGACCGATGATGAGGGTTGTGGTAATTTTACCTGATGCACCAGGATTCCTTGCCACTCCTTCGCATGCGCCACCTAAACCGGTACCCATGCCGATACCTGTGCCGAGTGCTGCAAGACCCATTCCGATTGCGGAACCGAGGGCAGCGAGAGCGTAATAGAGAATGTTGGTGCTTTTTCCTGCGGCTGCTGCTTCTTCAGCAAAGCATACAGGTGCCAGTACAACGATCAGGGTGAGGGCGATAAGAATTGTTGTGATGGTTTTCTTCATTATTACCTTCCTCCTTTCTTGAAATATGGTAATTAATGTGCCTCTTCAACGGCACCGGCGAAATAACATGTGGTTAAAAGGGTAAAGACAAGTGCCTGAACAACGCTGACCAGAAGGCCGAGACCGAGAATGACCGAAGGAATAATCGCAGGGGAGATAATACCCAGAACGAGCAGCAGGATGTGTTTCCCGGTCATGTTGCCGAAAAGTCGTACGGTCAGGGTAATCGGACGGACGAAATGACCGATGATTTCTATAAAGAACATCATGATCATGAGCGGGAGGCCAGCCAGTGAACGAATAGGGCCAAGAAAATGGTTGAGATAATGGACACCATGGACCTTTATACCGTAATAATTGTACATCAAAAAAACCGGTACTGCCATTGCAGCATTGGTGTTCACATTAGAAGTTGCCGCCATGAAGCCGGGTATGAGGCCCATGAGATTCGCAACGAGTATAAAAAGGAATATCGTACAGATGAAAGGAAACAGAGATCTGCTCCATTTAAGTCCTATGGTGTCGTCAACCAGCTTCAGAATCTGTTCGGTGAGCATCTCCACAAAATTCTGGAAGCCTCTCGGCACCAGACGCAACGACCCCTTGACTATCAAGGCTGCGACAATCAGCAGAACCGAGACGAGAAAGGCATGGCTGACATTATGGGGAATTACTTCAGGATTGATAAACGCATCCATCAACAGTACTTCGTGCAAACCTTCCATATGTGCCTCCTGATCGAAAAAGTTTGGTTATATTACATAACATCAAATGAAATGTCAATATTCCGAATTGCCTGATCAAGCCAATAAAATAATGTAAAACTTCAAATACTTATGTCATTCTCCTGCTCGGAAGCTGTGCCGCAATTACCTTGAAATGTAAATTTATCATTCTGAACCCTTCGCATCGTGTCATTCTGAGCGAAGCGAAGAATCTCGCCTTTTTGCTCAGGACAGGCTCCGCGAAGAATCTCATCAGATCAATGTGTGATAAAACCGAGATCCGTCGGCTTGGGCCTCAGAATGACATTGCGACACAGCCTCTCGGTCGGGGAATCCAGTTTTTCAAGCACGATTATTGTAGAGACTGGATTATCCGGTCAAACCGGACAATAACAAACTGCGACATTATGACAATACACTATTTCATTACAACCGGTGAAATGTTCGGATCGAGAACGTACGCCTCCTGAAAATACTTTGCAGATTCAGCATGCTTTTTCTGCTTATACAATGCATACCCCAGCAGATAATATACATATGGATCAGGGTTTTTCTTTCCGTATTCCTTGAGAATTCTGACAGCGGTTTTGAAATCCTTTTTCATATAGGCTTGGACGGCTTTATCATAGGAATTTTCCTGCGCTGAGAGAAGAGAAGGTATGAGCAGGAGAATGAAAATACCGAGGATTGCCGCTGTTTTCCAGATATGTCTTTTCGTTTCCATTGTTTACCCCCTAATCAAAATTAAGATTTGTATCCTGTTTCCATATCCTGCGGAAGAAAGGTGATGGCGTATACTGTTCCGGCTCTGTTCCTTCCTTGAAATATTCCCGCACACCATCAGCTTCTTCCCTCGCGAGAAGGCCTGTTCCCGGATCAATGGTACGAATGACGATTCCCTCGGGAACGGTAAATGCCTCGGGAGGACCGCTCAGGGCATTTTGCATAAACGATACCCAAATAGGAGACGCTGCGCGTGCCCCTGTTTCCAGTGCTCCGAGCGGTTTCGTATCGTCAAAACCCACCCAAACCGCTGCGGTCAGATTTGGTGTATAGCCGACGAACCAGGCGTCTCTGTAGTCATTCGTTGTACCTGTTTTGCCTGCAACCGGTCTGCCGAGGGCCTTTGCCCTCCATCCTGTTCCATGCTGAACAACATTTTCCATCAGGGAAGTGATCAGAAACGCTGTCGTGGAGCTGATCACTTCTTCCGCCTCGGGGTCATTGCTTTCAAGGACACTGCCGTTTGCATCTGTGATATATTTAATGGCAATTGGCTTGACTTTCAAGCCACCGTTTGCAAAAACGCTGTAGCAGAGTGCAAGCTCAAGTGGTGAGATACTCAAAGATCCAAGTGCCAGCGTCAGATTTCTGGGCAATTCCCCCTGGATACCTATTGTCCGGGCAAAATCCACTACCTTATCAATTCCTACGGCATCAACCAGCTTTACTGTAACGACATTTCTCGAATAAGTCAACGCCTCCCTGAGTGTTGTCGGACCATGAAATTTATTGTCGGCATTTTCCGGAGACCAGTCGCCCTGCGCCCCTCCGGTATAGGTCACTGGCTCATCAGTAATGATGCTTGCCGGAGTATATCCATTCTGCAGAGCAGCAGCATAGATGATCGGTTTGAAGGCAGATCCCGGCTGGCGTTTTGCATAGAGTACCCTGTTAAAATCGCTTTTTACAAAGTCATACCCGCCGATCATTGCACGGATGAACCCGGTCTCCTGATCAAGAGCGACCAGAGCGGCCTCTGCTTGAGGTTCCTGCTGCAGGGAAAGACGGATAGTATTGCCCTGAACGCTTTTGATACTCACTTTCACGATGTCGCCGGGTTGCAGGATCTGTGGAAGGATAAATTTTTTTAGCACCCGGCTTTTTCCGCTGTCCAGATCGAGAATTTTCGATGCCCATTGTGCATCCTCGGGGGCAAGCTTTCCGATGACTCCCCTTACCTTAACGATTGCTTCCTTATTGGTTACTTTCAGGACAAGACCGGTGGAAAGATCGCCGGGGTTTGTAGCAACAATGGTGGACAGTTCACTGGTCTTCATCTCCTGCCCGATATCGAGGTCTTTTTTGTGGTCGATCGGACCGCGCCAGCCCCTTCTTTTATCGAGCGCTCTGAGCCCATCCTGCACAGCCTTTGCAGCTGCAGTCTGAGCAGTTCTGTCGAGGGTAGTGTAAACCCTGAGATTCCCTTTATAGACCTTCTCGATACCATATTTGTCTTCAAGATATTTCCGGACGTATTCAATGAAGTAGTTATTCGCGTCAATGCCTTTTCTCATGCTCGAGAGAGAGAGAGGCTGTTTGAGGGCTTGCTCCATTTCGGACTTTTTCAGGTACCCTTCTTCTACCATACGGGACAGCACAATATACTGCCGCTCTCTGGCTTTTCCAAGGTCGTTGAAGGGGGAATACAGGGAGGGGGCCTTGATGAGACCGGTAATGAGAGCTGCCTCCGGCAGCTTAATGTCCCGCACCGGCTTTCCGAAATAGATTCGCGATGCCATTTCGACGCCGTATGCACCGTGACCGAAATAGATCTTGTTGAGATATAATTCGAGAATCTCCCGCTTGTCGAGGTTCTTTTCTATCTTTATTGCAAGGGCGGCTTCCCTGATCTTTCTCTGAAGGGTTTTTTCGGGAGTCAGAAAAACCACCTTGGCGAGTTGCTGCGTTATGGTGCTTCCGCCCTCCCGCAATTCCCCGTGGATGATGTCCTTGAAGAGGGCCCTCGCTATTGCGAGGTAATCAATCCCCTTGTGTTTCCAGAAGCGTGCATCTTCGACTGCAACAACGGCATTGATTATGGATTCCGGAATATTCTTCAGAGGAACAAAGGTGCCTTTCTCTGCCTTGAGCTCTCCGATTATCACATCGTCGTCGGCATAAATCTTTGTGCCGCCTGTCGGTTTATACTGTTTGATCTCTTCGATGGATGGAATTCCCATACTGTAGGCAACATACCCTCCGGCGGAGACACCGAGAAGAATCGAAATCAGTGCAACGCTGATAAACAGTCTTCGGTTCATATATCTATTCATTATAATCTTGATCAAAAATAGCTGTCAAAAACAGAAAAATGCAGCCTCTTCCTGCATTGACTAAAAAATACTGCTGGGGTTAATATCTCTATTATGCATCAACACGCAGATTATGTGCCCCTCCATCTGCATTCTGAATACAGCCTTCTTGACGGAGCGATACGGTTGCAGGAACTCGTGGACGAAGCATCCGCATTCAGAATGCCCGCAGTGGCAGTCACAGACCACGGCAATCTGTTCGGTGCAGTGGAATTGTATCGCCTTGCAACGAAGGCCGGGATAAAACCGATCATCGGCTGCGAAGTGTACGTCGCCCCAGGGAGCCGTCTTGAGAAGCGGCACGGAAATGACAGTGAAGATGCATCGTATCATCTTATCCTGATCGCCAGGGACAATCAGGGATACCGCAATCTCGTGTCACTGGTTACCAGGGCATATACCGAAGGGTTCTATTACAAACCAAGAATAGACCGTGACCTGCTCGAGCAATACAGCGGAGGATTGATCGCCCTCACCTCGTGCATGAAGGGTGAAATTCCCGTGTACCTTCAGCGGGGGATGATTGAGAAGGCCCGCGAAAAGGCCCTTGAGTACAAACACATCCTTGGCCCTGAAAATTTTTATATTGAATTGCAGGATAACGGGCTGCCTGAGCAGGAGAAGCTCAATCACAAGCTCTTTGAACTGGCCAGGGAGCTGCATATCGGCATTGTTGCGACGAATGATTGTCATTACTTGAAACGGGAGGACGCCCGGGCGCATGATATTTTGCTCTGCATCCAGACGGGAAAAACCGTCAATGATAAAAACCGGCTCCGGTTTCAGTCGGACGGTTTCTATTTTAAATCACCCGATGAGATGAAGCGTGCCTTCAGGGACATCCCTGAAGCAGTCCTGAATTCGAGGGCGATTGCTGAGCGCTGCAGTGTGGAATTCAAGCTCGGGGACAGTCTGCTACCGAGGTATGAAGTGCAGGACAAATCGCCTGAATCGCTCCTCGATGAACTTGTCCATGCCGGTCTGACAAACCGGTTGGGAAGGCATGCGGACGCTGTGTATACCCAGCGTTTGGACAGGGAGCTTGAGATTATCAGGAAGATGGATTATGCATCCTATTTCCTTATCGTCTGGGATTTCATCCGCCACGCCAAAGAGCAGGGAATCCCGGTCGGCCCCGGTAGGGGATCGGCAGCAGGCAGTCTTGTTTCATACTGCCTTGGAATTACGGATATTGACCCCGTGAAATACACTCTCCTCTTTGAGCGTTTTCTGAACCCTGAACGAATCAGCATGCCGGATATCGATGTCGACTTTTGCAAAGACAGGAGATCTGAAGTCATTTCGTATGTCGCTGATAAGTATGGAAAGGACCATGTCGCGCAGATTATTACCTTTGGGACGATGGCTGCCAAGGCTGCTATCCGTGATGTGGGAAGAGCGCTTGATATGCCCTACGGTGAAGTTGACAGAATCGCGAAACTGATTCCGAATACCGTGCATATAACAATTCAGGACACCCTGAAATCCGAGGCTCAGTTGAAGGCCCTGTATGAAAGCAATCCGAAGATACAGGAACTGATCGATACGGCAATGCGGCTTGAGGGCCTCAGCCGGCATGCATCCACCCATGCAGCAGGGGTCGTCATCTCGCCCGCTCCGCTAACGGACTATACGCCTCTTTACCGGAATCCGTCCGACGGCAGTATCATGACACAGTTCGACATGCTCTCCATCGAACGGATAGGCCTTTTAAAGTTTGATTTCCTGGGATTGAAGACCCTCACGGTCATCGATAAAACCTTGGCTTATATGCGTGAGAACGGGAGTGATTTTGCTCTGAAAGATATATCGTTTGACGACCGAAAGACCTATGAACTCCTCAGTTCGGGAAATACGACGGGTATTTTTCAGCTCGAAAGTGCGGGGATGCGTGATCTGCTCGTCAAAATCTCTCCGAACAGATTTGAAGACATCATCGCCATTGTCGCGCTCTACAGGCCTGGTCCGATGGGGAGCGGCATGATTGACGAATTCATCAAACGAAAAAAGGGAAAGATTCCGGTGAAATATGATCTGCCGCAGCTGAAAGAGATATTGGACGAGACATACGGTGTTATCCTCTATCAGGAGCAGGTCATGAGGATCGCAAATAAACTCGCGAATTTTTCTATGGGTCAGGCGGATATTCTGCGTAAGGCTATGGGGAAGAAAAAACCTGAGGAGATGGAAAAGCAGAAAGAAGCCTTCATTCAGGGGGCGATTGCAAACCGTATTCCTGAGAAAAAGGCGAAGCGCATCTTTGACCTCATGGCTTATTTTGCGGAATACGGGTTCAATAAATCTCATTCCGCTGCTTATGCGTACGTTGCATATCAGACTGCATATCTGAAAGCCCATTACTCCGTTGAATTCATGGCGGCGACATTAAGCGCCGATATGGACAATACTGACAAGATTGTCAAATCAATCGCCGGGTGCAGGGATATGGGGATAGAGATTCTGCCGCCGGACATCAATCACTCGGGGAAGGAGTTCAAGGTTGTCGGGACCTCAATACGGTTTGGACTTGAGGCGGTAAAAGGTGTCGGTTCTGCAGCCATAGAGTCGATCATAGAAGCCCGAGATGCAACCGGTCCTTTTACCTCTGTCTCAAATTTTCTTGAACGGATCGATCAGCGCAAGGTCAATAAGAAGGTTATTGATGGCCTCATCAAAGCTGGTGCTTTTGATTCGCTTGAAGGCACCAGAGCTGGGGCAATGGACACCATGAACAGACTCCTGGGCAATGGAATGAAAAGTTCAGCAGGACGGGTATTTGGACAGCAAAGCATTTTCGGTGATATCCCGGATGCTGAGACCGGTGTTGTGTCTGAGTGGAATAAGGATGAACTCTTGAAATACGAAAAGGAATCACTCGGGTTTTATATTACCGGACACCCCTTAATCAAATATGAGGCCTATCTCAAAAAATTGGGGACGAAGACCATATCGGAACTTGAAGAGACTGCTGATGGCCAGGAGGTCAGGATTGCAGGTATACTGACGGCTATACGGAAGACCCAGACCAAATCAAAGGCTGAGATTATGGCATACTGCACACTTGAGGACCCCGAGGCCAATATTGATATCATTGTCTTCCCGGAGCTGTATAAGTCGAGCCTCGCAATCCTCCAGAAAGATGTTCCCCTTCTTGTGAAAGGCAGCGTGGATAAAACGGAGAAGGGAATCAAGATCATTGCGAATGAGATATCACGTCTGGATGTTATGGTAGGAAACCATCTGCGGAAAGCTGAGTTGACCCTGAGATTGCCTTTGGCAGACGGCATGCAGCTCCAAACGCTTCGCTCTATTCTCACAGACAATACAGGACTTTACCCTCTCTTTCTCAGAGTTATGCATAGAGATGCAGAAACAGTAATCGAGACGGACATGAAAATCTCGGGTGATAAAGAGATGGTTCGCCGGATCGAAGCAATAGTGGGAAAGGGAGCTGTGATTTTCCAATGATACGGTATTACCTTGACTTCGAAAAACCGATTGAGGAGCTCGAATTGAAGATCGAGGAACTGAAACGGGTGTCTGACGGGAAGGATATTGACATCTCCAGTGAAATCAAGAAGCTTGAAAAAAAGGTAAGAGATCTCCGTTCCGAGATTTTTACTTCCTTAAGTCCGTGGCAGAAAACCCTCATAGCGCGGCATCCTGACAGGCCATACACCCTCGACTACATCAATACGATTATGACTGATTTTGTCGAATTGCATGGAGACAGAAGATTTGCTGATGACCCTGCTGTCGTCGCAGGTGTGGCAAAATTTAAGGCTAACCCTGTTGCGGTCGCAGGACATCAGAAAGGGCGCGGGACAAAGGAGCGGATCTCCCGCAATTTCGGACAGCCCCAGCCGGAGGGTTACCGGAAAGCGCTCAGGGTGATGAAAATTGCCGAACGATTCAAACGTCCGGTGATAACTTTTATCGATACCCCGGGAGCGTTTCCCGGAATCGGTGCAGAGGAAAGGGGACAGGCGGAGGCCATTGCTGTTAACCTGATGGAGATGTCCCGGCTCAAAACCCCTGTTGTCTCGTTTGTCATCGGTGAGGGCGGGAGCGGCGGTGCGCTTGCCCTCGGAGTTGCTGACCGCCTGTATATGCTCGAACATTCCTGCTATTCCGTTATCTCACCTGAAGGATGCGCTGCGATTCTCTGGAAGAAGGAGGGCGACCTTGGCGTTGCAGATTTTTCGCGGGCTGCGGATGCTCTCAAAATGACAGCGCAGGACCTCCTGCGCTTTAAAATCATCGACGGTATAATCCCTGAGCCTCATGGAGGAGCACACCGGAATCCTGAAGAGACAGCGCGGAATATCGCTGAACATCTTGCGGCTGCCCTCGAAGAACTGAAGGCCAAAACGCCGGGCAAGCTCCTTGAGGAGCGGTACCGAAGATTCAGAAGGATCGGGAGCTTCATGGAAGAGGTGGAATAAGGACCCCGCTCTTTTTAGTCTGAATACCATGCCGCAAAGACTTTCTTCAATACCTTTAAAGCCGGGCGTTTATCTCTTCAAAGACTCGCTGCAGAAAGTACTGTATGTCGGGAAGGCAAAGAACCTTAGAAGCCGCATAAGGAGCTACTTTCGGAAACAATCAATCCCTGATCCCCGCAAGACCTCGATGATGAGGGATGTGGAGAAATTTTCCTACATCGTCACCAAGAATGAACTCGAAGCCTTTGTTCTCGAGGCGAATCTTATCAAACAATACAAACCGCGGTTCAACATTATTCTGCGTGATGATAAAAATTATCCTTACCTGAAGCTGAATGTCCACGAGGACTGGCCGGGAATTGAGGTTGTGAGGAAAGTTACAAGGGACGGTGCATTGTATTTTGGTCCTTATGTGCCGGCAGGTGCCTTGTGGGATATCATTGCATTTATCAGGAGAAATTTCCGTATACGGGATTGCCGGTTTTCATTTCAGAAACCGATGAAGCCCTGTATTCAGCATCAGATGGGAAAATGTGTCGCGCCGTGCACAGGCCATGTCAGCAAAGCAGCATATGCACAACTGGTCGAAGAAGTCAGGCTTTTCCTGAGAGGGCAGAAAAAAAATCTCATCGGGAATCTTAAACGAAAGATGCTGAAACTCTCCGGGGAGATGAAGTATGAAGAGGCTGCCGCAATGCGCGACAGGATCAGGGCAATTGAGCGTGGCATGGAGTCCCAGAAGGTTGTTGCACCGGAACTCCGGGATATCGATATCATAGGCTTTTCACGGGAAGAACAGGAAGTCTTGTTCACCGTTTTGTTTATCCGGAACGGATGCATGATCGGATCAAAAGATTTCCGGGTGCACACGGCAGGTGAGTTTCCCGAAAAAGAGTTGCTGCGTGCGTTTCTCATGCAGTTCTATTCCGGTGAGATTATTGCTCCTGCTGAAATTTTGACATCTGTTCTGCCGGATGAGGTGAAGTCATTGGAGGGGTGGCTTGGAGAGCGTACCGGAAAAAGCGTGAGGATTCGAAAACCGGTGAAGGGAAAAAAGAAAGAACTTGTCGATATGGCTTCGGAAAATGCCGGTTTTGCATTCAGGGAAAGGAGAACGTTGACAACACATGAGATCCTAAGCGAGGTCCGTGAGCGGTTGCATCTCATCAATACTCCCGGAAGCATGGGGGCATTTGATATTTCAAATATATCGGGGAACGAGGCGGCAGGATCATTTGTTTACTGGGAGGAGGGGGCTTTTGACAAAGACCGCTACCGGAGGGTGAGGATCAGAACGGTCATGGGGATTGATGATTATTCGATGATGGAGGAGATGATCGGACGGATGATAGCACATCTCGAAGGCACTATGCCGGATCTGCTCATTATTGATGGCGGGAAAGGACATCTGGAGACCGCAAAAAAGGTTCTCGCTGATAACAGTTCTGCGCTGAAGAAAGTGCCCGATGTCGTTGCAATCGCTAAAGACCCTGACCGGGCATTCCTCTCAACGTCGGATATGCCGGTGAATCTTGAAGACAGAAGGCGGTCTTCGCTTCTCCTGAAGAGTATACGGGATGAAGCCCACAGGTTTGCCGTTGGGTATCACAGAAAACTGCGGGACAAAGCGCTTTTAAAATCTCCTCTCGAAAGTATTGCAGGAATCGGGAAAAAGCGGCGGCTCGAACTGTTGCGTGTTTTCGGTAGCGTGGAAAATATAAAAAATGCTACTATCGAGACAATAGCCAGCCTGAAAGGTTTTAACAGGCGCGTTGCCGGGGATCTTCTGAAAGAACTGGGGGAATAGCCATGTTGTTACTCTATAAATATTTTAATAGTTGGTTGGTGTTATTTAATCTGTCATTCCGGCCTGGCCGGAATCTTTCTTCAAAACAACCCTCTTTGTTTCCCTTTACGAAGGGGAACCAGAAAGATTCCCGACAAGCGGGAATGACAACATATCATTTCAACCATTGAAATAGGGTTTATCATGAATATTTTCATATCTGGTTCGATGGCGTATGACAGGATTATGGATTTTCCGGGTAAATTTTCCGACTATATACTCCCGGATAAAATCCATGTGCTGAATGTCTGTTTCAATGTAAACGGATTGTCAGAGAAATTCGGCGGTACTGCGGGCAACATTGCATATACGCTCAGTCTCCTGAGAGAGAAACCGATTATTGTTGCAACGATCGGCAAGGACCATCAGCAGTATTTTGCATGGCTTCAGCAAAACAACATTCCGGTTGATGGAATCAGAATCATCCCTGAAGAGTTTACCGCGGGTGCCTACATCACAACCGATATGGCGGATAACCAGATTACGGGATTCAATCCCGGAGCGATGAAACATCCGTCCGCATACCGGTTTGATGACGGAGAACCGGAACAATCGCTTGTCCTGATTGCACCCGGAAATCTTCAGGACATGATCGAATATGCAGCGCAGTGCCGCCTGAAGGGAATCCGGTACATCTGTGACCCCGGCCAGTCTCTGACAAAATGGGGAGGTGAAGCGCTCAGAGAGTGGATCAAGGGCTCCATGGTGTTAATCTCCAATGATTATGAACTCGAGATCATTCTGAAGATTACCGGATTGAAGAAAATTGATCTGCTCAAGCTGACTGATGTTGTCATCACAACGCTGGGGGAAGAGGGTTCATTGATAAGCACCCCTGAGTCTGATCAGCATGTACCTTCAATGCGGGTAGAACGCGTTTTCGACCCGACCGGTGCAGGGGATGCCTACAGGGCAGGGCTGTTGAAAGGTCTTGTTGAAGGGAGGGATATCCAGACCGCCGCACGATTGGGTTCGGTTGCCGCTACCTATGCTATTGAACACTATGGTACACAGGAACATCATTTCCTGTATGATGATTTCCTTGAACGATACAGAAGCAACTTCGGTGCACTGTGATCAACGAAGCCGCAATAAAGGCGTATCTCCTCAATACATTCAGCAATGCCGTCGATATCCGGATATCACCGATCGGTTCCGGCGTGCAGGGGTCAGGGTTCCTTATCGAGGTCCGGACACCGGGGGGCGTTCAGTCATATGTTATAAAGGCGCTCCTTACCGAGGGATTGGGACATGACTACCCATCGGACAGAGCAGCAGTGTTTCTCCTCGACCTTGATGAATATACAAATCTCCCGAACCATGTGAAAGCGGTTGATGTCCTTTCAGAGATGGAAGACGGTTCCATAAAATCAATCGGTGGCGGAAGGGAATATTATCTGCTCATGGAAAGGGCAGAGGGGAGACATTATTTCCATGACCTCAAATTGTTTGCCAAAAAGAAAAGTCTTGATGCATCGGACAGAGGAAAAATCAAGGCCATGACATCGTATCTTACTGGTATTCACGCTGTGAAAAGAGAATCGCCTGCTCTTTACCGAAGAAAGTTGCGGGATACGGTCGGACACGGTGAGTGTCTGATGGGCGTTTTTGATACCTATCCTGACGGGTTCATCAGCACTGCAAAAATGTCTAATATAATAAAAAAATCAATAGATTGGATTATAAAACTTAAACCAAAACATGAAAGGCTTTCACAGGTGCACGGGGACTTTCATCCAGGTAACATCTGGTTTGTTCCTCCTGATCCATCCTTGTCAGGAGGAGACGCAGGCAGTGAGAACTTTGTCCTTCTCGACAGAAGCCGCGGTCCGTGGGGAGATCCCGCAGATGATGTAACTGCGCTGACAATCAATTACATCTTTTTTTCGATTCTTACCTACGGGGATGTGCGGGGACCTTTTTATGAAGGGTTGCGTCTTTTCTTCAATGAATATATCAGGGAATCCGGTGATGCGGAGATAACAGCAGTTGCTGCACCGTTCTACGCTTTCCGGGGGGCTGTTGTCGGAAATCCTCTCTTTTATCCCGATGTGACGAATGAACAGAGAAAATGCATCTTCAGATTTGTTCTGAATGTTTTAAGCGATGCGGATTTCGACGTCGAAAGGGTGAATGAATACTTACGGTGAAAAACGTATATAGTTCTCCCAGTAAAACAGGAGCTCTCTCGTTGCCCGGAGGTCTCCGGCACAATATCTGGCGATATCAAGGCACCGGCCCGCTTTGAATAGATCCTTTACCTCATACCCTGTAATACCCTCTGCTTTGGGACTTTTAATGCCGAAAGTCCTGCACCACATATCGAGGCTGAACCGTCTTCGTGAAGCGCCAAAAAATTGGAGCTGATCGAACAGGTCAATATGGGTGTCTGCATACCTGTTCGGCATGAGATCTCTTGTCGGTTTTATTTTATTGACAGCGGTTCTTATCAGTATGAAAGGACAGTCGAAGCTTCTGCCATTGAAGGTGATAAAATGCCTGTATCGCTTGATTTCATTCCAGAATTTCCGGATAATTTCTTGTTCCGTTCCGGTCTCGTGGAGGATATTGTCCTCTTCGAATGGGAGCAACGGTTCACCGGAAGTCTGAAAAAAAACAAACCCTTTCCCTGACTCAGGTTCGAGGAGTCCGATCGTCACGATTTCGGCTGTCAGAGGATAAAACGACAGGCGGTCTTTGATCTCCTCTTTTTCGTCGTTTGTTCCGGCATATTTCAGAAGATATTCCTGGGTCGGTGCATCGAGTGAATCAAAATCTTTTCCAACGGTCTCGATGTCAAAAATGATTCTGGACATAGTGCAGCTATTATATACAAATGAGCGTGCTCTTTCCAAAAACAGAGCGGAGGAATGAAAAATCTGGGAGACAAAAAGAGTTCAAGGATCTGGCTTCCGTCAGACGGAGATGGGAGAAAAAATGTTCTTGAAAAAGCCGATAATAAAGCCCGGACATGCAAACGCTGCTTGAATCTTGATGAGGTCATCAGACATATTCTCGTGTAGACCGGGAAGAAAAATTTTCACTCTATGGTATAGTTAGGTATGATCAGGCCGATACTCGTTGTCGAGGACGATAAAAAGATTTCGAGGGTTGTAAAGGTATATCTCGAAGGTGAAGGGTATCGGGTAGTCACGGCTGAAAATGGCAGAGATGCCCTGTCTGCCGCGCTGAAAGAAATCCCTACGTTAGTAATACTTGATCTCATGCTCCCTGACATGTCGGGTGAAGAGGTTTGTCAGGAACTCAGGGAAATGGGTGATTTCCCTATCATTATGGTTACGGCAAAATCCTCTGAGAATGAGCGTGTTGCAGGATTTGCTCTTGGGGCGGATGACTATGTTGTGAAACCCTTCAGCCCGAGGGAGCTCGTTGCGCGGGTCAGGGCTGTTCTGAAAAGATCACCCAAACATGAATTCCATTCTGCAGAACAGATGAGTTTCAACGGCGGTATGCTAACCATCGACCCCCGGAGTTATGAAGTGAACAAAAAGGGTTTATCATTAACCCTGACGCCTACCGAGTTTAAGATACTCTCGGTGCTTTCCCATGCGCCCGGGAGAGTCTTCACCCGGGGAGAGCTTGTGGAGAGCGCCCTTGGATACCAATTCGAGGGATATGAACGGAGCATTGATGCCCACATCAAAAATATCCGTCAGAAAATTGAAGATGACCCGAAAAGCCCGATGTTGATTCATACGGTCTATGGAGTAGGATATAAGTTTGCCGGTACACGGGATGATAAAAAGTCTCTGGGTTAAGTTCCTCATTCTTCTTCTTTCAATTTCCGTCATATCTCTTTCAGCAGCCATGACCTTACGCGAACTCATCGTAACGGATTTCGAGGAATATCTCGAAGGCGAGAATGAGGACAGGATTTACCGGGTTATGGCGACAATCGAGGGATCGTATGAACGACATTCCGGATGGAGCGCGGAATTGCTCCAGGAGAATGCCGTCTGGGCTCTCCTGCTCGGATACGAGATCAACATTTTCGATGCCGGCAATAATCAGCTGATAAGTACCAGGAAGGCGATCGAAAATCTTCCGCCGCTCATGCAAAGAAGAATTTCAGCTCTTGCGGGTTTTTCACCTGAAGGCAACCTGCTCAGTTCCAATGCCCCGTTCACAAACTACCCGTTATTCCTGGGAGGCAATGGAATAGGGTTTCTCGAAATTCGCCCTCTGTTCATGCATGAGCCCCAGGGCAAGGAGACCATTTTCATGATGAGGTCAAACCGGTTTCTTGTTCTCGTGATTTTTGTATTGGGAGGGCTGTCTGTTCTCCTGAGTTTTGTCTATTCGCGGAGAATGACTGAGCCGATCAAGAGACTGACGACAGCTGCAGCAGACATTAGCGAAGGGGATATCACTAGCAGGGTCCCGGTAAAAGGGAATGATGAAATCAGCAATCTCTCGCGGACGTTTAATTTGATGGCTCATAATCTCGAAGTCCAGGAAGCCTTGCGGCGGAAACTGACATCAAATATTGCCCATGAACTCAGAACACCGTTAAGTGCCATGCAGGGGGAGATCGAGGGCATGCTTGACGGACTGATCAGGATCGACAGGGAACGGCTGATATCCCTCCACGAAGAAACAAACCGCCTGAAACATATCATTGAAGGAATCGAGGAACTTTCAAGAGCCCAGGCGAGTGTCCTTGAACTGCGGAGAAGACCGGTTGTTCTTAAACCGTTTCTGGGCATCTTGAAAGAACGTTTCGAGAAATTATTCTCTGATAAAGGGGTAGTCCTCGAATTCGAATGCACCGATACGGCAACCATGGATGCCGACCCCGATAAACTGAGCCAAATCGTGATTAATCTCCTGAGCAATGCACTCAAGGCAACAGAGAAGGGTGGCACGGTGCGGATGAAAGCAGGCGAGAGAGAAACAGACAGTTTTATAGACATTTCAGATACCGGAACCGGCATCAAAAAGCAAGACCTGCCGTTTGTGTTCGAAAGGTTTTACCGGGCTTCCGAAGGCGGACTCGGCTTGGGGCTTACCATAGTCAAGGAGCTCACCGATGCCCACGGAGGGCGCATCGACGTCCGGAGTGAATATGGTAAAGGTTCCACGTTCATTCTTTCCATTCCAAAATTCACAAAATCTTCATAATTCCTTCGCGGCCTCTTCACATTTTTTTGATATTGTTTATCGAGAAATACCAGTGATGTGAACAGTATGAGGAAAGGATTGATAGTAAGTTCGGTTCTGGCAGGCTGTGCTTTTCAAAAGCAAGTTTTAGGTTAATACGTAGGAATGGTAAAAGCGAATATCGCATTGTTCATAATAATTCTTGTTTTTCTTCCGGCTGTTGATATTTCCTCAGCGCAACAGACGAATAAAGAACCGGTCGAATGTCAGCCTGTTTATGGAAACTACTGGCGCAGTTATAAGTGGGGATGGTACGGAGCCCGAAGGGAGGTTAGGACACCGGTTGAGGCGAGAGAGATTATCGAACAACTTCTTCTTCAGGACAGGGGCATCAGGATCGTCAGGATGCGGGAGAAGGCGCATTTTTATGTCGCCGAAATTATGAACCACAAGGGGGTTCTTATTGATTTGATCCTGATTGACAAAAGGACCGGAAGAATACGGTCGATGTATTAGGGGTCTCAGTTCCGGCACAGACAACGGCGGCAGAATAATCTCTCAAGAGCGTTTCCGAAGAAAACATGACCTGCTTCCCCCGATACCCTGTCATTCCTGAATTACCTTGACTAACCTGCTGGGAAGTGCTACTGTATAGATAAGATTTTAGAAGTTTTTGCGTTCACAGAGGGCCACAAAGACTTTTAGCTTTGTGGCCTTTTTTATTGAGTCCTTCTGAGATTTTAATTTAAGGATAAGGAGGTAAACAGCATGAAACAAGGAACTGTGAAGTGGTTCAATGACAGCAAAGGGTTTGGCTTCATCGCCAGTGAAGACAGCAATGATGTTTTTGTACACCATAGCCTCACCGAAGGTGACATCGTTAGCTTTGATACCGAAGAAGGCCCGAAAGGTCCCAAGGCGATTAATGTAGTTAAACTCTAAGGAATTGGGCAAGGCTCCCTCAGCCGGACAGAGAATATGAACACGTATCGCGTGGGCAAATCTATTGGATTAAACTGGATAAGACCTAAAAAAGGAGTTTGAAGAATTTATGGAATTTCACGCTTTTAATTTTCACCCCCGGGTTGCAGCTGGGATAACGGCAGCAGGCTATGTCTCACCAACGCCGATCCAGGTGCAGGCAATACCTCCGGTCCTAGAGGGGCGAGACGTTGTGGGCCTCGCACAGACCGGTACCGGGAAGACCGCCGCTTTCATACTACCGATTTTGCATCGTCTGATGCAAGGGGGAGGCCGGCATGTTAGAGCCCTCGTCATCGCCCCCACTCGCGAGCTTGCCGAGCAGATCCACGAAGCAATCAACACTATGGGACGACAGACCCGTCTCAGGAGCGTAAGCATATATGGCGGCGTAAGTATGAACCTGCAGATACAGAAACTGCGCAGCGGGGTAGAGATCGTCGTTGCCTGCCCCGGCCGCCTGCTCGATCACATAAATCACGGTATGATAAACCTGTCGCATCTGGAAGTGCTCGTTTTGGATGAGGCGGACCGGATGTTCGACATGGGGTTCCTTCCCGATATCAGGAAGATCATCAAGCATGTGCCGGCTAAACGGCAGACGCTGTTGTTTTCGGCAACTATGCCAGATGATATCCGGCGGCTTGTCCGCGAAATCCTGCACATACCGGTCACCGTGCAAGTCGATCCTGCTGCACCGGCACGTACGGTCGCTCATGCTTTATACCCTGTGGATCAACACCTCAAAACTTCGCTCCTCCTTGAAGTGCTGGACCAGAACGATACGGAGTCAGTCCTTATCTTTACTCGTACCAAACACCGCGCAAAGCGCGTGGGACAGCAGCTGGAGAAGGCCGGCTACCGGGCCGTATCGCTGCAAGGGAACCTTTCTCAGAATAGGCGCCAAGCGGCACTGGACGGATTCCGTAACGGCTTCTATCGGATTCTTGTTGCGACTGATATCGCAGCCCGCGGTATCGATATCTTACGCATATCCCACGTCATCAACTACGATATGCCCGATACTATCGATGCGTACACGCATAGGATAGGACGAACCGGCCGAGCAGAAAAGAGCGGCGATGCCTTCTCGTTCATTACCCGTGAAGACGAGGGCGTTGTGCTCAACATCGAGCTTGTGCTCGGAGAAAAGATGGAGCGTCGCACCATGAAGGGATTCGATTATAAAAAGGTGGCGCCTGTGTACGATACCCAGTTTACCGGTTCGCAACGCCTCTGTAAGCAGAAAAAACCGGAAACATTTGAAGCCCACAAAATCGGCACTATTTCTCAGAATAAGTACCAAGGAAGAAGAGAGGAAGGACAGAAGTTCAAAAGTGCAGGTATCCAAAGGATGTCACAACAGCAGGTGTCCGCTCCCCGGCATTCCATTACAACAATAAAACGCAAATACCGACCGCATAAACACGTTACCAGTCGATGAGCGTCTTAAACCAATTCATGCACGATTTTGCTCTTTTTACAGATAGAAGTCTTGACGTTCCTCATGTTTTTTATTATCCCTCAACTGGTATGAAATATGATGACGTCAAGAGAAGCTTTCATTCAGTATGTAGAAAAGCTGGTATAAAGGATTTTCATTTTCATGATCTCAGGCATACATCTGCTTCTCATTTAGTAGCGGCAGGTGTTGACCTGACAACTGTGTCGAGGCTCTTAGGTCATAAATCTTTGGGGTATGACCCATCCGGCATTCCAATCTTGCACCGGCTCACATGGCAAAGGCTGTAAGGGTATTGAATGACACTTTCAACGAAAAGCTTAGATTATTAGGAGGAGAACTACTCAAAAAAAAGGACGAGATTTTAACCTCGCCCTCACTGATCTTGCTTAAGAAACCTTCATTATCAACCATTGAGATTCTCTATTATACGATTTACTTCCATTCCTAAGGAATCAGATGGCATAATCGTAATCGTTTTGTTTGAAACCTTCGTCGAGAATCTCTCTTGGGGTGCATTTTTTTTGTAAGCTTCACGGAGTTTCTCAGAGAGCAACTGAAACTGAACTTGGGGTATATTTTTCTCTTTTGCAAGTTTCGCAAAGTTATGAACCGCTCCCCCCTGAATCCAGAGCATGCCGAATTGTTGCGGTGGTTTTCCGACGAAAACGAATGTTTTATCACTTCCCGGCACGACTTCCATCGGATCGTTGATCTGTTTCGTGATCATTTCAAGTGCACCCTTTAACTGTTGAACGGTTTGCCCGGTTGGGCTAGACAGATCGAGCGGAGGATATTCCTTCTTCTGTCCTCCCAAAATCTTATCGAATAATCCCATAGGGTCCTCCCTTATTTTACAAAGGTATACTTGAACACCCTAACCCAATGTTTTTTGTTTTTTTATACTGCGGGTGCCCCTGACAAAAAACCTACCGATGTTTCTGACAGCTGGCTATGTGGAACTCTGGAGGTGAAATGTCGAACCCCCAATATTTGTGAAGAGCAACAAAAAAATCCAAAATGTGAGCATCGATAATATGATCTGACGCAAACATCAAATCCACCCCCTTTTTCTAATTTTATTAATTTTTTCTCTTCTGTCAACTATCATTTCTTGACATATACCGAATCAATGCTGTTCTACCGTGGAATTTTTTCTATGATGATTTTTCAAATTATGCAAGAAAATGTATCCATTTCAGGAGAATTGCACTTCTTATTTCAGGATTAAGGTCATGCGGAATTCAGGAAGCATGCTTGCCAATGAGTCATTTATCCGACGGGGTGCATCTTTTACCCTGAAGGCAACATAGTCTTTTCGGTTCTGTTACCTACTATTCTTCTCTTGAAAGGATGAATTAAGATTGAATATTACTGTTTAGATATGTGATAAAAATTAAGAATGATTCCCACCACATTTATTTCTTAACGACTACTTTTGGAAGTGAGAAATAGAATGTTGCTCCTTTATTGATTTTTCCCTCTGCCCAAACTCGCCCATTATGCCTTTTAATAATACGCTCTACAATTGGAAGCCCTATGCCCGAACCCTCTATTTCCTCCTTATTATGTACTTTCTGAAAAATAGCAAATAATTTCTCTTTATCTCGAGGATTAAACCCAATACCATTATCTTTGACATAGAAGATATTTTCTTCTTTTTTAGGATAACTTCCTATTTCAATCACTGGGGTCTTTCTTATCGGTCTCGTGAATTTGAAAGCATTAATTAGGAGATTATTAAACACTTGTTTCATCAAGACGATATCTCCATACCCTTTGGGAAGTCTTTTTATATCAACTTTGACCTTTCCCTGGTCATACAAAGGTTTTAATTCATTTATAACAATTCTTGCGAGATTTCCCATATTAATGATTTTTGATTCTATTCTTCTATGACCAGAATAGGAGAATCCCAGGAGACCCCTAATAAGTCTTTCCATGTTTTTAACACTAATCTGAATGTGTTGAAGCATATCTCTTCCATTTGCATCAAGGTTATCCCCATATTTTTTAAGCAATCTATTTGTGTATCCACCAATTATCACAAGTGGTGTCCGCAGATCATGAGCAATAGAATGATTGAAAGCACTCAAGTCTTCATTAGTTTCTTTGAGTTCAAGAACATGCTGTTCTAGTTTTTTATTGAGCTTTTGTATCCTTTCTTCTGCATACTTACGCTCAGTAATGTCGCGTGCTATACCCTGAATTGCGTAAGGTTTTCCTTTTGTATATATAAGAGTGCCTACAATCTCCATCAACACATATCCACTCTTCTTTTTTCTCACTTGTAACAGGATGGGGTCTTTCAAAAATCCTGTTTTTTTAACATGTTTGATAGTTCTAAAAGCAAGCCTCAATTGATCATTATCAAGAAGGGATGAGATTTTAAGGGCCGTGAGTTCTTTTTTGGGATAGCCTAATAATCTTGCAGCAGTATTATTAACATCGAGTAATCTGCCATCAAAATCAACAACAAAGACACTAAAAAGAGGACTGTTGTAGAGAGCCTTATATCTTAATTCGATTTCCTTTAATAGCTCATCCCTTTGTTTGACCTTGCGTTTGACAATCCTTTGTTTTTTCATTCTATCTTTCACTGACATTTCCATTTATTGCTGATGATGGACATCAATTGATTCAAATATACCATATCTTAACTTCTGATAAAATTTACACGGAGGAATAAATAGAAAATAATTGAAATTTTGCTTCAAATATAAATTAATCCTTACAGGATATTCCGAGTATCAATAGAAAAGGGATTTTAGAGTTTCAGTACTTAATGAAGTTGCTGCTCTTTTCTATATGAAACCCTCACGTTTTTAGAGAATAGCAAAACCTATTTAGTTCAATTATTCATTAATCATCGAAAATAATTGGATACTGACTGCCCAGATATGGTACAAAACATACGACAGTGCTTGTAACCTAGAAATATGATTCAGAATCATTACAATGGCGCTACGATTAATTGAATTAATACTTCCTGAAGACCAGTTAAAACATTCTCAAGATGTCTTAAAAGATTGTCAGGCATCTGGTATATGGTATGAAAAATTAGAAGAATATAAAATTCTCATAAGAATACTGTTGCCCGCAGAAAAGACAGAAGAAGCAATGGATACATTTGAAAAACAATTTTCCATTGTAGATGGTTTTAGAATTATTCTTCTTTCTGTCGAAGCATCGATCCCCCGTTCTGAGGAACCTGAAAAAGAACCTACTACACATGTAGAAATACCTCCGGAAAAACAACTCGCTTCAAATATCGGAAGAATTAGCCGGGAAGAGTTATACAATGATGTTGCAGATTCGTCCAAAATTACAAAAATTTATCTCATCATGGTGGCGCTCTCTTCTATTGTCGCAGCTATTGGATTGTTGCGCAGCAATGTAGCAATTATTATAGGTGCTATGGTTATCGCGCCTTTAATAGGACCGAATGTTGCCTTATCTCTTGCTACTACCCTTGGAGATATTCAGTTTGTTCGCAATTCTTTAAAGACTATGATTGTTGGGATTGTTACAGCTTTCATTCTTTCAACATCATTAGGATTTATTTTCCCAGTTAACCCTGCTACCCCAGAGATTACATCAAGAACTG
>Ga0111182_1002_pt1 | contig 24226 bp, 27 predicted proteins | sample DeeMarSWOR324_28_FD_80239 | JGI IMG/M metagenome (GOLD analysis project Ga0111182, IMG submission 80239) | Nitrospira bacterium SM23_35 | reverse complement strand
AAACAGGTTCAGATTACCCTGACCGGTATTGATAAACAGCAGATCGGACAGGTTGCTGCGAGCCTCAATGCACTGCGACCCCCTGATGCTTATAAAGGCAAGGGGGTCAGATACTCGGGACAAAGGCTAAAATTGAAGGTCGGAAAGGCCGGTAAGAAATAAATAGGGTAATCACGTGCATTGTGCCCGTACCTGAAATATTCAACAGGACAGAAACGGGACTTATAGGTACCTATAACAAGGGGCGGAGGTTGTTTTGACTGAGAGCAGGAAAGAAGAAAGAGCAAGAAGGCATATCAGGATACGGAAAAAAGTTTCCGGGACGCCTGAAAGATTGCGGCTGTCAGTTTATCGGAGTTTAAATCACATATATGCTCAGCTTATTGACGACTCGAAGGGATATACGGTCGTTGCGGCGTCAACCCGTGACAAGGAATTGCAAACGGGAAAATCGCACAAGGGAAATGTCCAGGCAGCGAAGCAGGTGGGTGCTCTCATCGCAAAAAGGGCGCTGGACAAGGGTATAAAAAAAGTTGTCTTTGACAGAAGCGGATATCTGTATCATGGTGCTGTGAAAGCTCTGGCCGAAGCTACGAGAGAAGCCGGACTTGAATTCTGATGCGGTTTTCGTATCCGATCTTCAGATGCCTGCAACAAATCCGTGATAACGAAGCGGAATACTTAATTTATATGGAGGGTTTGTGGAGAAGATTGATTCGGAAGGCCTGAATTTACGAGATAAGGTCGTCTATATCAACAGAGTCGCCAAAGTCGTAAAAGGCGGGAGACGTTTTTCCTTTACCGCACTTGTTGTCGTGGGGGATGGGGACGGAACTGTTGGTGTGGGAAAGGGAAAGGCATCGGAAGTTCCCGAGGCGATACGAAAGGCGGTGGAACAGGCAAAGAAATCCCTTGTCAGGTTTCCGATAAAAGATGGGACATTGCCCCACCGGATTATCGGCAGATTTGGCTCCGGGACCGTCGTGATAAATCCTGCGGTCAAGGGCACCGGTATCATAGCCGGAGGTGCTGTCAGGGCTATTCTTGAGGTCGGTGGTGTTCAGAATGTTGTTGCAAAATCACTTCGCAGTCATAACCCTTTTAATTCTGTCAAAGCGACATTGCATGGACTTATGAGTCTTAAGAATCCTGACGCGGTTATGAAGCTGAGAGGGAAAACCGAGGAAGAGACACAACAGGAGGTTTCATGAAGCTGCACGAATTAAAACCTGATGCCGGAAGCAAAAAAAAGCCCAAGAGAGTTGGCAGAGGCATTGGTTCCGGTCACGGGAAAACTTCATGCAAGGGCCATAAAGGACAGAAAGCCCGTTCGGGAGGACCCAAAGGGCCCGCGTTCGAAGGCGGCCAGATGCCGCTCCAGCGAAGGATTCCCAAGAGAGGGTTCAAGAACCGCTTTGCTCTCGAGTTTGCAATTCTCAATCTCAAGGATATCGACGCCCTTGAAGGCATGGACGTGATCACCCCTGAAGCGCTTCTTAAAAAAGGCATTATCAAAGATGTAAAATGCGGACTCAAAATCCTTGGTGAAGGTGACATACAAAGACCGGTTACGATCAGGGCAGACGCTTTTAGTGCTTCTGCATTAGCCAAGATAGCCGCTGCGGGTGGCAAAGCAGAGGTAATCTGACCCTTGGGCATTCTATCAAGCTTCCAGAATATCTTTAAAATAGCGGAACTTAAAAAAAGAGTATTATTCACCCTTGTCCTTCTCGCTGTCTACAGGATAGGAGCTCATATCCCGACCCCGGGCATTAATGGAGAGGAGTTGAGCAAATTCCTGACTGAAAAAGCCGGCGCACTCATGGGTTTTTTCGATATGTTTTCCGGCGGTGCTTTATCCAGGGTTACCATTTTTGCGCTTGGTATCATGCCTTATATCAGTGCATCGATTATTTTCCAACTTTTAACTGTTGTTATTCCTGCCATAGGCAAACTTGCAAAAGAAGGTGAGGCCGGCAGAAAAAAGATAGTACGGTATACACGTTATGCGACAGTCGTTATCAGTGCTATTCAGTCGTTCGGAATTGCTGCTGGTCTTGAAGGCATGTCAGGAGGTGCATTTGTGCAAAATCCAGGATGGTCATTCAGATTGCTGACCATGATTACCTTAACTTCGGGGACGGCTTTCATCATGTGGCTTGGTGAGCAGATTACCGAACGGGGAATCGGGAACGGTATCTCGCTGATTATTTTTGCCGGAATTGTTGCGCGGTTTCCCAATGCAATAATCAGCACCAGCCGACTCTTGCAGGCAGGAGAGCTTTCAATCTTTTTTGTTATCTTCCTGGTTATTATGATGGTGGCTATAATTGCTGGGATTATCTTCATGGAGAGGGGGCAGAGAAAGATTCCTGTGCAATATGCCAAAAGGGTTGTTGGCCGCAAGGTTTACGGTGGCCAATCGACACACCTCCCATTAAAAATCAATACCTCAGGTGTAATACCCCCGATATTTGCCTCATCAATCATTATGTTTCCCGCAACCGTAGCCGGTTTTATTGCAGTTCCATGGGTTCAGGCATTCGCGAGACAACTTTCACCAGGGACGGTGCTCTATACAACTCTCTATGTCGGCATGATTTTCTTTTTTGCCTACTTTTATACAGCAATTATTTTCAATCCTGTTGACATCGCGGATAATCTTAAGAAATATGGCGGATATATTCCTGGTATCAGACCGGGGCAGAAGACTTCAGAGTATATCTACAGGGTTTTGTCCCGGCTGACATTTGTGGGAGCCCTTTATCTTGGAGCGGTCTGCATTATCCCGGAAATCCTTATACAGAGGTTTAATGTGCCATTCTATTTCGGCGGAACATCTCTCCTTATCGCAGTGGGTGTTGCCCTTGATACGGTCTCGCAGATCGAGTCTCATTTGGTCACCCGTTCATATGAGGGATTTCTCAAAAAGGGAAGGATCAGGGGGAGAAAGTAAGGCGTAGAATCCACGGTGCTGAACGAGTGGAACTGAACGTGTGGTGCAATGATCATATTGAAGTCTGCGGAGGAGATAGAAAAAATTGCTCAGTCATGTCTTATCGTTGCAAAGGCACTTGATTCTTTGAGGAATATGGTCATCCCCGGTGTCGCAACAAAAACTTTGGAGCAGTTTGCCGACACGTATATCCGGTCGAATAACGCCGTTCCGGCTTTTAAGGGATACCGCGGTTACCCCGCCAGTATCTGCACATCGGTCAACAATGAGGTTATTCACGGCATCCCCTCAGACAGGGTCCTCGAGGAAGGTGATATCATCGGAATTGATCTCGGTGTGTATAAAGACGGTTTTTACGGCGATGCAGCCTGCACATTTGGTGTCGGGCAGATAACCCCGGAGGCAGAAAAGCTTTTGAGGGTTACGGAAGAATCGCTGTACCTCGGGATAGAGAATGCAAAAAAAGCTCACAGAGTCTCAGATATTTCATGCGCCATTCAGGAGCATATTGAATCAAACGGATTCTCTGTGGTAAAGGCATTTGTCGGGCACGGGATAGGCCGGTCACTTCATGAGGATCCGCAAGTGCCGAATTTCGGTCAGCGTGGGCTCGGGCCAAGACTCAGTCCGGGCATGACAATAGCTATAGAGCCGATGGTTAACACCGGTGGATATGAGGTTGTGGTTCTTGAGGATGGCTGGACTGCTGTAACATTGGACGGAACACTGTCTGCTCATTTTGAACATACAATCCTTGTGACGGAAGATCAGCCGAGAATATTGACTAAAATCGACGAAAAAGAATAAACTATTTAGCTAATGCCAAAAGAAGACAGCATAGAAGTGGAAGGGAAAATCATTGAACCCCTCCCGAACGCAATGTTCAAGGTTGAGCTTGAAAATGGGCAGATAGTCCTCGCATATGTTTCGGGAAAAATGAGGATGCACTTTATCAAGATTCTTCCTGGTGATAGGGTAACGGTGGAACTTTCTCCTTACGACCTTACCAAGGGAAGAATTACGTATAGATTTAAATAGCGCTGCAAAAACGATATGTTGCCAGTGGAAAGAGAGAGAGCATCATGAAAGTTCGTTCTTCAGTCAGGCCGATCTGTGCGAAATGCAAGATCGTAAAAAGAAAGGGTATTATCCGGGTTATCTGTGAGAACCCGCGACATAAGCAGAAACAGGGATAGGGAAGCAGGGACATGTCAAGAATTCTGAAGACTCCAAGGGGGTAAAAGGTGGCGAGAATTGCCGGAGTAGATTTGCCGAAAAATGAGCGTGTCGAAATCGGCTTAACAAGAATTTTCGGCATTGGAAGGACTCTGTCACAGAAGATTTTATCTGAGACGAATATCAATCCCAATACACGGGTCAAGGACCTGACGAATGAGGAGATAGTAAAAATCAGGAGCGTGTTAGAACGGGATTACAGGGTTGAGGGCGATCTCAGGCGCGACATATCTATGGGCATCAAGAGGCTGGTAGATATCGGAAGTTACCGGGGGACGAGACACCGTTTTGGTCTGCCTGTAAGAGGTCAGAGGACAAAAACCAATGCGCGGACGCGGAAAGGTCCGAGAAAAGCTGTGATGGGTAAAAGGAAAGAGGCGAAAAGCATGGCTCAGAGAAAAAAAGGCGTCAAGAGAGAAAAGAAGAATATCCCATACGGAGCAGCACATATCCAGGCTACGTTCAACAATACCATCATTACCATTACCGATCCGAACGGCGGCGTGATTACCTGGGCGAGTGCGGGCAATTTGGGATTTAAAGGTTCGCGGAAAAGTACCCCGTACGCTGCACAGATGGCAGCAGCAGCGGCAGCAAAAAAAGCTATCGATTTCGGGATGAAACAGGTTGATATTTATGTGAGAGGACCGGGTGCGGGGAGAGAATCCGCGATACGGGCCCTCCAGGCTACCGGCCTTGAGATTAATCTCATCAAAGATGTGACACCTGTCCCTCATAACGGCTGCAGGCCCCCGAAAAGGAGGAGGGTGTAACCATGGCGCGGTATATCGGGGCATTGTGCAGGATTTGCCGAAGGGAGGGAGAAAAGCTCTTTCTCAAAGGCGATAGGTGTTATTCGGAGAAATGTGCCGTTGAGCGAAGAAAGTATCCGCCCGGACAACATGGCCAGGGATTCCGGAAACTGTCTGACTACGGTATTCAGCTCCGGGAAAAGCAAAAAGTAAGGAAAATGTACGGACTGCTGGAAAGACAGTTCAGGAAATATTTTTATAACGCAGAACGAAAAAAAGGCATTACCGGCGAGGTGCTCATTCAGATGATCGAAAGCCGCCTTGATTCGATGGTTTTCCGGATGGGATTCGCGCCAAACAGGCGCAGGGCTCGTCAGATACTGCGTCACGGTCATATTATCGTAAACGGGAGGGAAGTCAATATCCCCTCGTATGAGACAAAGGCCGGGGATATTATTGAAGTGAAAGAAGCGAGCAGAGGCATAACTGAAATTGTTGAGAGTCTTTCGAAATCTGAGCACAGGGGGATGCCGGGCTGGGTCGAAGTTGAAACCGCTCACTTCCGGGGCAAAGTTTTACACATTCCAGCTCGGGACGAGATTCAGCTTCCTGTTCAGGAACAGCTCATAGTCGAACTCTATTCCAAGTAATTTTAGACCATATTATTAAGAGTGATGAAGGATACACAAAGGAATCAGTGAACAATTTCCTTTTTCCTCTTGCTTGTATTGTATTGCTAATTTCAGAAGTGGAGGAGGCCTTATGGACCTGAAAAAAATAGGCTTTCAGTTGCCGGAAACCATATATTTCGACGAGGAAACATTAACCGACACATACGGAAAACTGATTGCAGAGCCTTTGGAACGGGGGTATGGTACAACCCTGGGAAATGCACTGCGAAGGGTTTTGCTCTCTTCTATTGAGGGTGCGGCTGTAACCGCAGTGAAGATACCGGGCGCCCTTCATGAGTTTTCAACAATTAAGGGTGTTAAGGAAGACGTGGTTGACGTCATACTCAATATCAAAAAGCTCAGATTCAAGCTGTATGTGAACGGGAGGAAGATTGTCAGCGTAAAAGGCAAGGGTCCGAAACGCATAAGCGGTGAAGACATTCAGTGCGATGCATCGGTCGAAATCCTTAATCCGGAACAGGTTATCGCAACTCTGGACAAGGGTGCCACCTTTGAAGCGGAGATGTATATCAAAAAGGGCAAAGGATATGCCCTGGCTGAGATCAATAAGGAGGAAGACCTCCCGATTAACATGATTGCTGTTGATTCCGTCTTTACGCCGATCCTAAAGGTCAATTTTGTTGTTGAGAAAGCCCGCGTAGGCAGGGCAACGGACTACGACCGCCTTATCATGGAGATATGGACCGACGGCAGCGTAACCCCTGAAAAAGCAATTTCTCAGGCGGCTGCAATTCTTATTGAACACCTGAACCTCTTTATTCTGGAGGAAGCAGAAGAGGAAGTAGAGTTCTCCCCTGTTACGGAGGGCGATACAGAGCATCTGATGAATGATGAGCCGATATTCAACAGCAACCTTCTCAAGAGCGTTGAAGAACTTGAGCTTTCTGTCAGGTCGTACAATTGTCTGAAGAACGCGAACATTAAAACCATTGCTGATCTTGTCCAGAAGACCGAACAGGAGATGTTGCGGACAAAGAATTTCGGGCGCAAGTCACTCAATGAAATTAAAGAAATATTGACGACGATGGGCCTTCGCCTCGGGATGAGGGTTGACCTTGAAGCTCTCAACAGGGAAGTTGTGTTACAGACTGGAGGGATAGAACAAGATGCGACACAGAGTTGACGGAAGGCTGTTCGGGAGAACCGCAAATCAGAGGAAGGCCCTTCTGAGAGGACTGGTCACTGCTCTTTTTGAACATGAAAGAATCGAGACAACGTTGGCAAAGGCGAAAGAGGTGAGGCGGGTTGCTGAGAAGATGATTACCCTCGGCCTGAAAGGCGATCTGCACGCAAAACGGCTTGCCTTTTCCTATCTTTCAAACAGGGCATCACTCGCTAAACTGTTCGGTGAAATTGCCCCGAGGTTTTCGGGAAGGAACGGCGGGTACCTGAGAATTATTCAGACGAGGAGCAGAGTGAACGATTCTGCCCACATGGCCGTACTTGAGTTTATTGATTTTGAGGAGACGAGAAAGAAAAAGGAATCGACAAAGAAGAAGACCGGGGAAAAAGAGACAGAGAAAGCTTCATCGTAAACACACAGGTAATATTCATTTATAGGAGAAATAAAAAGACAGGACCGTTAATCCTGTTTTTTTTAGCCGAAAAGTGTAGACATTGTTCAGATAATTATTTAACTCGATGATTTGATTAAACTATCCATCATCGCTCTCTGCATAAAAATATTCATCAATCCATCAATCCAAGGTACACTATGGTATCGAAAAATAATTTTTTTCACAACATCCACACTTTGCAGATGCATTTTTCGGTTTGATGGAGTGTGATGGAGACTGAATGATGAAGGTTCTCGTTACGGGGGGTGCCGGGTATATCGGAAGCCATATTGTCAGGGCACTTGGTGAAAAGGGGTACGAGGTTGTCGTGTATGATAATCTCTCGTACGGTCATCAGTGGGCAGTGCTTTCTGGCAGACTGATAGAGGGTGATCTTGCCGATCAGGAACTCCTTCAGGACGTCTTCCGGAAAGAACGATTCGATGCTGTTATCCATATGTCGGCATTTATTGTTGTCGATGAATCAATACGGGAGCCCCTCAAGTATTACCGGAACAATTTTGTCAATGCACTGAATCTCTTCGATACCTGTCTGCAGTACCATGTTCATACCTGCATCTTTTCCTCCACGGCGGCGGTTTACGGGATACCGGACGAGGTTCCGGTGTCAGAGGACGCACCGCTTCTGCCCATCAATCCCTATGGCGCATCGAAGGTGATGGTTGAACAGGCGCTGCATGATCTGAGTATTTCATCGCCCCTCAAGTATATTGCCCTGAGATATTTCAATGTTGCCGGTGCTGACCGTCTCGCTCGGATTGGACAGGCAAGAAAAGATGCGACGCATCTGATAACTGTAGCTTTACGGACGGCACTTGGCAGGCAGGAATGCCTTAATATATTCGGAACTGACTACACAACGCCGGACGGGACCTGCATACGCGACTACATTCATGTTGATGACCTTGCGGATGCCCATATTCTCGCTCTTGAATATCTGCGGCATGGGGGCGGCAGCGGGGTCTATAATTGCGGATACGGAAGCGGATACTCAGTGCAGGAGGTGGTCAACAGGGTCAAACAGGTAACGGGGGTAGATTTCCCTGTTCGATATGTCGGCAGAAGACCGGGAGATCCTCCGGAACTTGTTGCCGATGCAACGAAGATCAGGAAAGATCTGGGCTGGATACCGAAATATCATGAACTTGATTACATAATCACAACAGCATGGGCATGGGAGAAGAAAATGCTGTCTACACCTCAAACGCATCCCTGATGTGTCGGATTGATTTCTGGCCGTTCCAGAGACAGGTGATGCTGATGACATCGAACCTTGCGGGCAATTCTGTTTTCTGCTTTTTCAGATAGAGCGAGGCCACATTTTTCATTTTTTGTCTTTTTGCGCTATTGACTGATTCATAGGGAGCAGCGAATACGTCGTTCGACCTTGTCTTCACCTCAACGAAGACGATTGTCTCACCATCCCTGGCAATAATATCAATTTCACCGATACGGGTTTTATAATTATGTGCGATGATATCGTACCCCTGTTTTTTGAGAAATCGAACGGCAAGGGATTCCCCTTCATTGCCAAGCAGTTTCATTACCTTCGAGTCTCCTGAGGAGAGCGGGAATTCCTTCGATATCCTTGATTTCCTTCTGGCAGAGAATCCTGAGAATTTCTCTGAACGAAGAGAACTCTTCCCACAGGCCTTTCAGGTTATGAGAAAGAATCCTATTGAGATCTTCACCCTTCCTGTCCCAGTCGAGGAGAAGAATTACCCTGCCGTATCTTCCGGCGACATCATCGCAAAAATCATACATGTTCTGGCCGTTATGAAGGACGATAATATCTCCCATGAGGCCAAGACTTTTCAGGGCAGAAGCATCTTTTTTCCCCTCGACAATAACCGGTACGGTCTTATTCAGCTCCTGCAGGTCTTCGAATACTCCTCTCAGGCGTGCAGACCGCTCTGTATCAGTTATCGACGGCATTTTCTTCTGTCTGTTCAATGACACTAAGATGCTCTCTGATATATTTTCTTGTTCTTATCGTAACATTTTTCAAAAAATATATAGGTTGCCTAATTTCAATTATGGGTATGCTTCTCCATCCGGGTTCTTCATTCACTCTCTGCCCGGCGAGATTTCCTCAAGTATAGAAAAATTCATTGACTTCCGGCCGTCTTAGTGAGAAAATCAATAGAATAATTTACAAGGAGGTTTTTTATGGATCAGAAAGGCTTCAAAAAAATTCTTGCGGGATTAAGCATCACCGCTCTTGTTACCGGAGTAACCCTTGCAGGGGTTGGATACCCTGAGCCTGCGCAGGCAGCTTGAGCCGGGAGCAAAGGTTCTGGAGGAACCGAAGCAGTTGCGGAAAAGGCTTCATCTGTTGGGGATGTTGCACGGGGAAAACAACTTTTTTCAGACCCCACATTAGGCGGGAGTAAGAATGATAAGAGCTGCAATACCTGTCACCCGGACGGGAAGGGTCTTGAAAAAGCCGGAGCAGCTAGTGGGAGTGCCATTCAGGCATGCATAGAGAAGGCTCTGGAAGGAAAACCCCTGGCCGCCGATTCCCAGGAGTTGAAGGATCTCGTTGCATACATGGCATCGTTAAAAAAATAGCATCGTTGTGCGCACGGGGAATAACTCCCCGTGCGTACACCTTACAGCAACCCGTTTTCTCACAATGCACTCTGCCGAACGGTAATTCCGCTGCGACCCATTATAAAATGGGGACATATCCTGTATTTGATGACGTTCTACAATACTCCGATGAAATCCTGCGTGCCGCTCTTGCACGTTCTGTTACCGCGGCTTTTTCCCATCGTGGTGTTCAGAGGGAGAGCACTAAGGAAGCAGTCTGTGCTGTGAATGCTGCAAAGGTCTGCAAAGCATAGTAATATAAAACATGCCCGCAAAGACCAAAAAAATCATTCGGATAATCTCGCTGGTACTCATTCTCACCCTTATTCTGCTCATTTCCATTGCCTATATCCAGTATCGTCATATTAAGAGGGCTTTTGTCGCAAAGCTTTCTACCGAGGTGACCGCATTTATCGGACAGGACGTTGCTGTCGGCGACATATCATTCAGCCCTTCTGGAGAAATTAATCTCCATACCATTACCGTTCAGAATCCAGAGGGTCTTACAGCGGGCAAGCTCCTCACGATTAAGAAACTTTCCCTGAAAATGCGTTATAAAGAATTGCTGAAGAAAAATTTGTATTTCGACAGGATCAGTATACAGAAACCGGAACTGATCTTGTCGCGGGATAACGAGGGGCGGTTCAATATCTCTGACAAGCTCAGGGATTTTTTTTCGCGAAAGCCGACATTACAGTATCAGATAGATGAATTTATCATTGAGTCTGGCATTGTCAACTACAATAATGATAATAGATTCAGAAGTGACGATGTCGATCTTCTTATTCAGAATTTGTCTTCAGAACAGGATACAAAAACGACAATCCGCGGTCATGCAAGCTACGCGGACAGCAGGATAGAGATTAACGGCTGGGTATATCCCAAAAATGAACCAAAAAGATTGAATATCTCAGTTTCATCGCAGGACGTATCTTTGTCTGCATTGAAGGATTTACTGAACAAGTCCGGCGCAGAAATAACAAAAACAAAGGTAACCGCATTTCTGAACGCCGAAGGTGATACGGCGCAAGGGGTCAATTTCTCTTCAGAGATACGGATAAGGGATGCGAAGTTCTCGTTTCTGAAGAAAGATGTAAAAGAAATATTCCTGAGAATACAGGCCTTTTTGAATATTCCTGATAAGACGCTTGTTATTGAGAATACCTTCCTGAATGCAGGTGGTGTCACGGCCATTACAGTGAACGGAAAACTCAAAGAAGCAAAAGATGATTTTTTGTATGCCGCGGATTTGAAGATCGACAAGCTTGATCTGTCTGCAATGAATTTCATGAAGGATGTAACAATGAGCGGTGTTATAAACTCGGAAAAATTGCATGTGCGAGGAAATGTGAAAAAGCTTTTTCCCGAATTATCGGGTAATATTCAGCTCAGGGACGCACAGTTCCAGAGACGTGATGTTGCTGTCGGAAGGGTCAACGGTGATCTGAAATTCCTTCCCGGTAAGAGAGCAACTCTTGACCTGAGAGTGAAAGACTTGAAATACGGCGCCTATACAATTCCTTGGCTACAGGGGAGATCAGAAATCGAATACCGAAACAATATCATTAACCTAAAAACCACTGCTGTCGAATCGCAGTCTTTTAGCGCATCCTCGAACTATGCCGTTATCAGGTTACCACAGAAAAATGGAGAGCACGGCGTGTGGGCTGAAATGAGAGGCCTGTCCGCTTCATATCCGGAGAGGAAAGCCGGGATCAGGAACGTTGCTCTTTCCATAAATGTGAACAAAGTCAGTAAGGTATTTACCGGAACCTTTGATTTTGCTGCAGACGAAATCCTGTTCAATGACATACGCACGGGCGTTGTGAAGGGGCGCGGAACCTTTAATGAAAAGAAATTTTCGATCGATATCGCTCAGGCTGATATCGCCGGTGGAAGGATAAGGCTTACTGCCGGGGGACGAACATCCGGGGATATGTTCCCAATCACGCTGGCGTCGAGCGCAAACAATATCAAGCTCGAATATCTCTTGAGAGATATCGCAAAAATCTCAAGCATATCGTATCCAATATCGGGCAATATCACGCGCGCTGTTTTCGAAGGAACAATAAATTCGGTTGAGTCTGTGCAAGGAAAGGCCTCAATACAGGCAGAAAAGATTTCAATCGCTCTCAGGGATAAACAACGCACTGTCATCAGGGAAGGCATGGTAAGTGGTGATATTGTATTTAAAGGAAACGATCTTGATATCAGAGCAGATGCAGGTGCCGGAAAGTTATCGGCAGACATCGTTGGGACAGTCAAAAGCTTTGGACACAAACACAGATCTGGAGAATTGAAGATAAGCACGCCTGAGGTGAAGGTGGCAGACATCAGGGAGACTTTCTGGGATGTGTTCCCTGATAGCATGCTCTATGCCGGGATGGAAGGCTTTCTTGCCTCAGATGTAGCCATACAGTATGATGACTCATCAATCGGGGTGAAAGGCACATTGATGCTCAATGACATAGTTCTCAAGGGTGAAAACGGGGAGTATACAGTGGGTCCGATTAACGGGATTATCCCCGTGGCATATGCCAAAGGGAATAGTCTTCAAACATCCTCTTTTCTGAAAGAAAGAAAGGGCGCATTTAATGGCATACACGAGTCATTTACATTGCAGTCTTTTGAACGGAACAAATTTCGAAGCCTCAGCACATATTATGCGCAAAAAACAAACGATAAGAGTTACAGCCTTATAACGGTGGGCACGGTGAGTTATGGTTTCCCGTTGCTCGATGCGATAAATATCTGGATCAGACCCGAGGGGAAATTCTTACATGTCGGTCATTTTAGTGGTAATATATTTGGAGGAAAACTGAATGGGTCAGCCATTATCGATCTTGCTGATGCTTTTCAGTATAAAGCGGGCTTTCATATTGAAGGCCTCAGCCTTACAGAACTCTGTGATAGTATTGAACCAATTCGGGGATATATAATGGGGAAAGTCGATGGCATCGCAACGGCAAAGGGTGACGGTGGAGGACTCTCTCGGCTGATCGGCAAGGCTGATTTTTGGACATACAGCACAAAGAAAGAAAAGACAAAAATAAGCAAGGAATTCCTGCATAAGATAGGGGGTCCTTCTCTCCAGCGGTATCTTGGAGACAGAACATTCGATAAGGGTACCATGAGTTTGTACCTGCAGCAAGGTTTTGTGATTTTCAGGGAGTTGGAGATTTCGAACAGAAACTTCTTTGGGATGAAGGATCTTGATATCAAGGTGGCTCCTCTGAGCAACAGGATATCGCTTGACCATCTTATGTGGTCGATAACAGAGGCAGCCTACCGGGCACAGAAGAAAGAATAAGGTAAGATTAATGCTCATGGAAAAGGAGGAATACCTATGAAAAGAAACGTTACATTTCTCACAGCTTCACTTTTTTTTATTTTTGTCTCTTGTGCTGTTATTACCGTGAACATCTATTTCCCGGAAAAGGATGTGAAAGAGGCTTACCAGTTATTGGAAAAGGAACTGATGGGTACGGAAGAGAAACCTGGGGAAAAAGCCCCGCAGGAGAAACCGGAGAGTTCATTGCATTTTGAACTGGTGCCATCATTGTATGCGCAGGAATCAGGGCTTCCGGATAAGATTGCTGAAATTGTGAAGAAGATGCCCGATGTAGTGGATGCATATAAGGAGATGGGTGCCAGGCTTCCTGATATCGACAGACTCCGCGGGAACGGATCAGTAGGCGAAGGCAAGAATGGGTTGCTTGCGGTGAGAGAGGGAAATCTGGCACCTCAAGATCAAAAACTCATTGATATGGAGAACCAGAACAGAAAGACTGTCATCAAGGGCATGACGAAAGCCATTATCCGGATAAACAGGCTGCCGGAAAACGAAGCAAATCTCAGTCAGGTTATGCCACAGGCGACCGAGCAGTTCGCATCGATCAGGCGGGATGCAGCCAAGAAAGGGTGGTGGATTCAGGACCAAAACGGGAACTGGGCAAAGAAATAGCTGATTTGGCGCACACAGTTATTTTTGAAAGGAGATGAGATATGATTGAGAGAGAAGGCCTTATTACATTCCAGGGGAATCCACTTACGCTGGTCGGTTCTGAACTGAAAATTGGCGATAAGGCTCCTGATTTCATTCTGCTTGACGGCGAATTGAAGGAATTCAGTCTGAAAGATTTCACCGGAAGGATAAAAGTGATCAGCGTTACGCCTTCGCTCGATACCCCTGTCTGTGACATGCAGGCCCGGCGATTCAACCAGGAGGCCTCACGTCTCGGCGAGAATATTGCCGTAATAAACGTGAGCATGGATCTTCCCTTTGCAATTTCCCGCTTCTGCACAGCTGCCGGCATAGAGAGAGTCAAGGCATTTTCAGACCACCGGGATGCTTCCTTCGGGAATGCTTACGGGGTTCTTATCAAAGAGTTGAGGCTTCTTGCGCGGGCAGTCTTTATCATTGACAAAAAGGATATTGTTCAATACCGGGAAATAGTCCCTGAAATTACCCATCTGCCGGATTTCGATGCAGCACTCGGTGTTATAAATAGGATACAATAAACATATTCCGAAACATCTGACGGTGTGTGGGATGGCTTTTATTTCCCCCGACACCCTGTTGTCAGCAGCACAAACAAAAAAGGAGGAACAACTATGGCTTACGCTGCAAAGGACTATGCGACCCTGATCGGGATGGAAGGGTTCAGTGAGACGCTCCTCAAGAACCATTTTACCCTTTATCAGGGGTATGTCACAAACACCAATAAGGTTCTTGATTTGCTGGATCAGATGTTGAAGGCAGATAAGGCTGCCACCCCTGAATTTGCAGAACTCAAGAGGAGGCTTGGATGGGAATTCAACGGCATGAGACTGCATGAGTATTATTTTGAAAACCTTGGGGGGAAGGCGGCGCTTGACAGGAATGGAAAGTTAGCCAAGAAAATGGAGGCGGACTTCGGGAGCTATGAGATGTGGGAGAAAGAATTTAAGGCCACGGGGGCGATGCGGGGCATCGGATGGGTGATACTCTATCAGGACCTGCAGAGCGGGATGCTGATAAATTTCTGGATAAATGAACACGATGTATCTCATCCTGCGGGATGCAACCCGCTTTTGATTATGGATGTCTTTGAGCATGCCTTCATGCTTGACTACGGACTAAAAAAAGCAGATTACATTGCTGCCTTTTTCAGGAATATCGACTGGTCTGCAGTGGAATCGCGGTTGAAATAGGCTCATATTCATCTTTCCGTGAGACCTCCTGCCGTCAACTGTCCAGGGGGTCTTATTGATACTTCAGGCTACAAGAACCTGTATACAATGAGAAGGAGTACGTGTTCATGCCGGATCAGGATCTCTCGAAACTGAAAATCGATAAGACTGCATCGATCTATCATCCCGCAAAACGGAAAAAGTATCTCTACGGCGGTATTGCAGCGGCTGCTGTTATCGCATTGATTATTCTTGCTGTTCTGGGTGTTTTTACTCCTGCGATGAAAGTTGAAACTGCACAGGTAACCCAGATATATCCGTCTCAGGGATTTACCCTCCTGAATGCAAGCGGTTATGTAGTTGCACAGCGAAAGGCTGCGGTAGCCTCGAAGGTAACAGGACGGCTGATTTCTCTCTCTGTTGAGGAAGGCAGCCGGGTTAAGGCAGGACAGGTGATAGCGCGACTGGAAAGTGATGATGTCCTTGCAGCGCAGAATCAGGCTGCGGCAAACCTCAAAGCTGTGCGACAGAATCTTGAGCAGGCGCAGGCAGAGTTGCATGATGCAACCCTTTCATTCAACAGGAATAAAGAGCTTACTGGTGCAGGATTTATTGCTCAGGCCGAATATGATTCTTCGGAGGCACGGTACAAAAAAGCACAAGCAGCCGTGGGCGCTGCAGAAGCTTCTGTAAAGGCGAGCGAAGCAGCACTCAAAGGCGCTGAGGTTGCATTTGGATATACGTTAATCCGTGCTCCCTTTGATGCCGTAGTCCTGACAAAGAATGCCGATATCGGCGACATCGTAACACCTATCGGCGCTGCCGCTGATGCAAAAGCTGCTGTCGTGACTATTGCGGATATGGATTCTCTTCTGGTGGAGGTTGATGTCTCTGAATCAAACCTCTTTATGGTAAAAGATGGACAGCCGTGCGAAATCCATCTTGATGCCCTGCCTGATTTACGCTTCCGCGGGAAAGTGCATATGATCGTGCCGACTGCTGACAGGGCCAAGGCAACAATCATGGTCAAGGTCAGCTTTTTAGAGAAAGACAGCCGGGTTCTGCCGGAAATGAGTGCAAAAGTTGCGTTTCTGTCGCGTGAGGTGAGATCCGATGAGGCGAAACCGCGCACCGCCCTTATCCCTTCAGCGATAGTGACCAGGGACGGAAAGTCAATGGTATTCATTATCCGGGAAAACAGGGTTGCCGAGTCAGCGGTAACAACCGGAGAAAAGCTCGGAGACATGATTGAGATTTTACACGGTGTCAAACCCGGGGATACCGTTGTCTTGAAGCCGATTGAAAAAATGAAGGACGGGGCCAGGATCAAGATAGCAGAGAAGTAATGACCGGCAAACCTGTCATTGTTGAAATAATAAATCTGTACAAATCATACCGCCGCGGGAGCCAGATCCTTCCGGTGCTGACGGATATTTCCCTTGATATCGCCGAAGGTGAATTTATTGCACTCATGGGTCCTTCCGGTTCAGGGAAAACGACACTCCTCAACCTCATTGCAGGCATCGATAAGGCAGACAGCGGTGTGATCAGAGTAGGAGGTGTAGAAATAACTGCGCTCTCTGAAAATGAACTTGCACTCTGGCGCGCGTCGAACGTGGGTTTTATCTTCCAGTTTTACAACCTTATACCCGTGCTCACCGCTTTTGAAAACGTCGAGCTTCCCCTGCTTATCACGGGGCTTTCGAAACGGGAGCGCCGGGCACATGCTGAGATGGCACTCAGTGTTGTCAATCTTACTGACCGCATTGATCACTATCCCGGTGAGCTCTCAGGCGGGCAGCAGCAGCGGGTAGCCATTGCCCGTGCAATTGTTACGGATCCGGGGATTCTTGTCGCCGATGAGCCGACCGGTGACCTTGACAGGGTCACAGCAATAGAGGTCCTTCAGCTTATGGAGCGCCTCGTGCATGAGCTCGGTAAGACTATCATCATGGTGACCCATGATCCCAGGGCAGCTCAGATGGCTCATACCATCACCCATCTTGATAAAGGTGTGCTGAATGCACGTCCTCAGACTGATCTTTAAGAATTCCTTCCGGCATAAACTCAGGACGTTTTTGACGGTTCTCGGCGTTTCCATTGCGATCCTGGCATTCGGCCTCCTGAGAACCGTGATCGATGCATGGTATGCCGGAGTCGAGGCATCCTCTGCAAACAGGCTTGTCACAAGGAATGCCATATCACTCATTTTCCCGTTGCCGCTTTCTTACAAGGAGAAGATACGCCAGATCGAAGGGGTAAAATCGGTCTCCTATGGGACCTGGTTTGGCGGGATATATATTGATGAGAAGCATTTTTTTGCAAACTATGCCATGGAACCAGAACATTACCTTGCTATATACCCTGAAATCATTATCCCCCCTGATCAGAGAACAGCTTTTTACCGGGACCGGAAATCCGCCGCAGTAGGGAGGAAGCTCGCGGACAGGTACGGTTGGAAGATAGGAGATACGGTAACGCTCAGGGGAACGATTTTTCCGGGCAACTGGGAATTCGTTATCCGGGGCATCTACCAGGGGCGGGATCAGAACGTTGATGAGACTGCATTTTTCTTTCACTGGGAATACCTCAATGAAACAATGAAAAAGACCGCACCGGGACGCGCTGATCAGGTCGGATGGTATATGGTTGAGATTAAAAACCCGAATCTTGCAGCGGATGTTTCTGTAAGAATCGACAGAATGTTCAAGAATTCCCTTGCCGAGACCCTTACTGAGACTGAGAAGGCATTTAATCTGAGCTTCATCTCGATGACAGAAGCTATTATCCTTGTTATTCAACTTGTCTCTTACGTGATCATTCTTATCATCATGGCTGTTGTCGCAAACACAATGGCTATGACAGCCCGTGAGCGGATTGGGGAATATGCGGTCTTCAAGACTCTTGGCTTTGGAGGTTTCCATGTCGCCGGCCTTATATTCGGCGAATCCCTCTTCATTACCATGTTTGGTGCTTCAATAGGTATTCTCCTTACTTTCCCGGTAGCAAAAATCTTTGCACAACAGTTGAGCACCTATTTCCCCATATTCAATGTCGATCCTGAAACCATATACCTCGATATCGCTGCCGCCTGCCTCGTTGGCCTCTCGGCAGCGTGCTTCCCCACGTGGCGTGCACTGAGAATCAGGATAGCTGACGGGCTCAGGAGGATAGGGTAGTGAAAATTCCATTCTCATACAGCCTGCGCAATTTATGGACACGCAGGCTTACAACCGTTCTTACTGTCGCAGGCATGGCGCTCGTTGTCTTTGTATTTGCTGCTGTGCTGATGCTTGCCCAGGGCCTGCAAAAAACCCTTGTGCAGACGGGTTCGTATGACAATGTTGTTGTCATCAGGAAATCCTCGGAATCAGAAGTGCAGAGCGGTGTTGAGAGACTTCAGGCATCGATCATAGAAACTCAGCCGGAGATCGCAACAGGCGCTGACGGGAAACGGCTTGTTGCAAGAGAATTGGTGGTTCTTATCGCTCTGCCAAAACGGGGAACCGACAAACCATCGAATATTGTTATACGGGGTGTCGAGGAGAAATCCATGATCCTGCGCCCTCAGGTTAAACTCATTCAGGGTCGAATGCCACGAGTTGGCTCTTCAGAAATCATTGCAGGTTCAAGCATCGCTAAACGATTTGAGGGTGGAGGTATCGGTGAATCCCTGCGCTTTGGCATGAGGGACTGGACTGTTGTCGGGATCTTTGATGCGGGCAATACAGGATATAACTCGGAGATTTGGGGGGATGTTGACCAGTTCATGCAGGCCTTCCGGAGGCCTGTCTATTCATCGGTAATCTTTAAGCTTCGGAGATTATCTGAGTTCGACAATGTGAAAAACAGGATAGAGAATGACCCCCGCCTCTCGCTTGAAGCCCTGCGCGAGACGAGGTACTATGAAAAACAGTCGGAGATGATGGCAAAGTTTCTCCGTATTCTCGGGATAACGCTGACGCTGATATTTTCCATAGGGGCGGTTATTGGTGCCATGATCACGATGTATGCTGCGGTTGCAAATCGGGTTTCCGAAATAGGGACCATGCGGGCACTGGGGTTTCAAAGGAAAAGCATCCTGTTCGCGTTTCTCATGGAGTCACTGTTACTGGGTATCCTGGGTGGACTGATCGGGCTGTTTTTTGCATCCTTTCTCCAATTATTTACCGTCTCGACCCTCAACTTTCAGACCTTCTCAGAACTTGCATTCTCCTTTACATTGACTGTTGAAATCTTTGCCGAGGCCATGGGGTTCTCTCTCATCATGGGGTTTGTCGGTGGTGTCCTCCCCGCAGTGCGCGCCTCGCGCATGAATATTGTCGAGGCTCTGCGGTCAAGCTGACCGCATAACCAAAAAAATGCTTTTGAAAAATCGCATGGCGGGAAATCGTATTCTTTTTCGACTATGAAAGACCGAGAGCAGCCTTTATTTTTGCTTCCTGAAACCCCACTATGACTGTATCGCCAATGATGATTGTGGGAAACGAACATTCTGGATTGAGTTTCATAATATCTGCGAGAATCGCTTTTCTGTCATTCTCGGGAACAAGATCCACGTCGGTAAATTCATATTTTACAGCACATGAGTCAAGAAACCGTTTTGTGGCTTTACAATGAACGCATGTACTTAAGGTATACATTTTCACTGATTTCTGCATTATGGGACCCCCTTATGTGTAGACTCAGTAGCTTCTATCATAATTATTATTAATTAACAAAGTAAATTAGTAATTTAATTAGGTGCTCATCATCTGATCCTTGCTTTGTCGGCACGCCTCTTCCTGTATTCCAGCCAGATGATATAAAGGATCATAAAAACAACCGATACGGTTGAAGGTATTGCCGCCCGCTGGTCGAAAAATGAAAGCGCGAGCCCTCCTGACAGTCCGTAATTCTTGAGTGTTCCGAGAAGGACAATGCTGACAGTAACATCCTGAGCAAGGTGCAGCTTTTTTGCGGCGGTTTCGACAATCCACCCAAGAAGGAAGGTGCCCGAAAATGCAATGAAAGCAATGGGCAGAAGGGATAGTGGTTGGGTAATGAATACCTTCTGATTTAACGCTACGATCGTATAGGTGATCAGAAAAAAACTCCAGTTTGTGATAGTTCCTCTTACCGGATTGATGATTCTCGACAGCCCGGTCCATATGAGGAGACGGGCAAGAATAACGGGCATGACAATAAGTTCCGCGATAATTACCAGTACTTTGAGCGGTGAAATAAAGTTCGACCCTAAAAATGTGAGCGCGATGAGAGGAGCGATAATGAGCGCACCCAGGTAAGCACCAACGGTTCCGATCAGAGAAACCGCCCTGTTTCCGTTCAGGAAGATTGAGAACGGGATGACGGCTACTGCCGGAGGAACGGCAGCAAGGATTACAAAACCGCTCCATAATGCCTGATCAGTGATCAGCAAATAGCTCAATCCCAGAATGAACAGCCCATGTACGGCATAACTCATCATGATGCCGGCTGACCCATGCGAAAGAAGCACCCTTATTGATATGAAAACATCTCCCTGTAATCCCATTACAGCAACAGTCATGATAAGGGCAAGGGCGGGGAACATGAATTGCTCAGTCCATCCGGCAGCTCCTTCCCAGAGCAGTCCAAGGATCAACCCAGATAGTAACAGGAAATTCCTGTCATTCAGTAATCTTTTCATAGCAGCTATGGATACTGCATGATTATATGCCGAGTATTCTCCATCCGCACGGGTGGTTGCCGGATCAGTTAGTGAGGTTTGTCCCGTTATCTTTTCATCAGCAACCTGGTGATAATGTAAACGAGAAACATTACGGCAACAGCAATAATGTAAGTAACTGTTTCCATTCGCTTGCGCTTTTTAAATATCTTTCGAGGGGCAGATATCGGAGAGAATGCATTCCCCGTGCTTCGGGTTTTTTGCATGGCAGACCTTTCTTCCATGCAATATCAGAAGATGGGAGAGTTTGGACCAATCCGCTTTGGGGATTATTCCCATGAGCTCTTTCTCTATCTTAACAGGGTCCTTATGTTTGGTGAGGCCAAGACGGTACGCAAGCCTTTTCACATGCGTGTCTACTGCGATACCTTCATTGATCCCATAAGCATTTGAGAGAATGATATTTGCTGTTTTCCGGGCAACACCGGGAAGGGTCGTGAGTTCCTCCATGGTCTCTGGGACTTTTCCATGAAATTCCTCGACGATTATCCGCGCGGAAGCCTGGATATTTTTCGCCTTTGTCTTGTAAAAATTAACCGAACCCAGATCTTTCTGGAGTGTCTCCAAAGGCACATCCGCATAGTCGACTACTGACCTGTATTTCCGGAAAAGCTCCAGGGTTACCTTATTCACCAGAAGATCAGTAGCCTGGGCAGAGAGTATCGTAGCGACGAGAAGCTCAAATGGCGAGTTGAAATGGAGTGCCGTCTTCGGATCAGGATAGGCCTTTTTCAATCGCTTGATGATCCCGAGGGCTGTTTCTTTTGTATTCATTCGCCCTTGATAAAGTAGTCCATGAGTCTGTGTCCTTCTTCAAATACGATGATGTCGTCCCTCGTGAGGATCGATTCGTCGAACGATGCATGCGGATTGTCCCTTTTCGCACGGCTGTCGTATATCAGAAAGGGAACGGGTTCGTCAGTATGCGTTTTGACCTCTATCGGGGTTGCATGGTCAGGCAGGATGAGTATCCGGTAATCATCGAATGCGGTCATTCCCTTCAGCACATTTCCCACAACACGTGCGTCAAAGTCTTCGATTGCCCGTATCTTGTCCTCATAATTGCCTGCATGGCCTGCTTCATCCGGTGCTTCGACATGAATGTACGCGATGTCTACTCTCTCAAGCGCTTTCAAAGCACTTTCCGCTTTTCCCTCATAATTGGTGTCCAGATACCCGGTAATGCCGGGTACTTCAAGAATTTCCAGCCCTGCACTTATCCCCAATCCTCTCATAAGGTCAACAGCAGAGACAAGGGCACCGGCGAGTGAATATTTCTGTTTGAAGGTCGGGAGGAGGAGCTTTTTCCCTTGTCCCCAGAGCCAAATGCTATTGGCAGGTTTGTCGCCTCTTCTTATACGTTCCTTGTTGATGGGATGATTTTCAAGAATCCCTGCTGATTTCAGCATCAGATCCCTCAGAATATCCTCTCCGTTGCCGATAGGAAGGTAGTCTGAAATCTCTTTTCCGGTAATGTCATGAGGAGGAGTGCACTCGATCTTTGATTCGCCCGAGGACCAGAGCATAATATGCCGGTAACTAATTCCAGGATAGAAAGTGATCTCTTCGCTGCCGGCTTTGCGATTGATTTCGAGAACAAGTTCTTTTGCCTCGTCTGTCGATATATGTCCGCTGCTGTAATCATCCATAACGGCCTTTGTCTTGTCCTTGTTATACTTCAGGGTGACGAGGTTGCACCGGTAGGCTACATCGTCTTCCTTCATACTGATTCCGATGCTCGCTGCTTCAAGTGGAGCCCTTCCCGAATAGAATTCCTGAGGATTATACCCGAGGATGCTCAGGTTGGCGATATCAGAACCGGGGTGAAAACCGGCGGGGACAGTTCGGATTTTTCCCATTATGCCCTCGCGGGCAAGCCTGTCCATATTCGGGATTGAGGATATCTGCAGAGGGGTTTTGCCGTTTAACTCCTTTAGAGGCCTGTCAGCCATTCCGTCACCAATGATTACGATATATTTCATGCTGTTATTCTATGATATCTCCGTCGAGAAGCTCAACCGCAATCCCCTGGTCTTTGAGTGACTGGAGCCCTTTCTCAAGGTTTTCTTCCTCCCCTTCCAGGACGAGGATCATTTCCCCGCGTGTCTCGGTGACCTTTGCCTGCCTGATGTTCGGCATAACATCATATTTTCTGGCCATGGTAAAGATAACAGGCTCTTTAATGAGATGCTGGGGGAAAATCAGTTTTATATGCTTCTTCATCACTTTCTCCGTAGGGTACCCCTCTGCAATTACAGGAACGATTGATATCTCAGGTACTTTCCTCTTTCCCTTCTGCCCTGATAAAAACGGTTTTGCCCATGACGGCTGGTAAAGCATCGATTTCACTAATAGCACGGCGGACATCCTTCTCCTTTGCTTCATGGGTAAGGACTACGAGCGGGACTGCCTCACCAATCCTCCTTCCTTTCTGGATAACCGATGCAATGCTGATATCGTGATTTCCGAGTATCCCTGAAATCTTCGAGAGGACACCCGGTTTATCGAGTGCAGAGAACCGAAAATAGTACCGTGAGAGTACATCATCAATCTTTTTAATTTTTATATCCCTGAAAATCATCGGAATTGTCGGGACTCTTCCGGTGGCATTTTTCTTCATGTTCCTGGCGATATCTGCAATATCACTTACGACTGCGCTGCCCGTCGGCACCGAACCTGCGCCTCTTCCATAATACAGGGTTGAGCCTGTAGCATCGCCGTCCACATAGATGGCATTGAACGGGCCATCAACTTTTGCGATCAGGTAATCTTTCGGGAGCATGGTCGGGTGAACCCTGAGTTCGATTTCGCCATCCGCTTCTTTGGCAATGGCAAGCAGCTTCACCTTGTAGCCAAGCTCGGATGCAAAACTGATGTCCTGCGTGGCGATCCCGGTAATTCCCTCAACATGAACAGAGTTGAATGAGAGGGGGATGCCATAGGCGAGGGTCGAGAGGATGGTGAGTTTGTGTGCAGTATCGATCCCTTCAATATCGAGTGTCGGGTCGGCTTCAGCATACCCCAGAGCCTGTGCCTCTTTCAATGCATCTGAGAATTCCATATTCTGATCGGTCATTTTTGTCAGAATGTAATTGGAAGTTCCGTTGATGATGCCATAGATGGCTTTGATCCTGTTCGCGATGAGACTTTCTTTCATGACCTTGATGATTGGAATAGCACCTGCTACCGATGCCTCAAATCCTACTTCAACTCCTGCCTCACGCGCTGCCGTGAAGATGTCTGCTCCCCCGGTTGCAAGGAGTGCTTTATTCGCGGTAACAACGTGTTTTTTGTTCTGAATCGCTTTGAGGATAAAGTCTTTCGCAGGCTTGATGCCGCCGATGAGTTCGACGACGATATGAATATCCGGGTCGTCGAAAATCATGTTGACATCTTTGGTTAATACTCCGTCAGGGATTTTGATTCCTCTGTCGCGTTCTATGTCGAGATCAGCGATCCTCCTGAGATTGATTGGAAATCCAAGCCGTTCTTTCAGAATATCCATGTTCTCGATGAGAATCTTTGCAGTTCCGCTGCCAACG
>Ga0111182_1015_pt1 | contig 25244 bp, 28 predicted proteins | sample DeeMarSWOR324_28_FD_80239 | JGI IMG/M metagenome (GOLD analysis project Ga0111182, IMG submission 80239) | Nitrospira bacterium SM23_35 | reverse complement strand
CATTCGATGGCTTGTTGATTCCTTTATTAAACATTCTGATATTGGATGCTCGCTTGAAATGATAGAAATGGACGATCTGTTTTCCCAAGAAGGTCAAATTATCATATACAGGATTATTCAAGAGTGCCTTACAAACATAGCAAAGCATGCGCAAGCTACCATTGTGTCCATCATTATCAAAAAACAAGATGACCGGATTGTCTTTTGTGTAGAAGATAACGGGAACGGTTTTAATATACAAGAAGCCTTCAGAAAACAAACCAGCAAGAAAGGTTTGGGATTGGCTGCCATGTATCAGCGCACACGCATGCTGGGAGGGGATCTTGACATACGGAGTCAAGAGGGGTCAGGTACAAGGATTACCTTTACGGCCCCACTTGACCATGGGGTATATCGACAGTGATCCCTTATCGAATTATACTGGCTGATGATCATGTCTTGTTTCGTCAGGGCATAAAAAATATTCTTGAAAAAGACAAACAGATTGAAGTTGTTGGAGAAGTGGGAGATGGGCTCGAACTCCTTGAACTCTTAAAGAGGGTAACCCCTGATATGGTTATCCTGGATATATGCATGCCAAACCTTCGTGGGCTTGAAGCAACGAGGGAGATTAAGATGATTTTGCCGGATGTGAAGGTGCTCATCCTGAGCATGCACAAGGACAAGGAATACATGTATTCTGCCATCTCAGCGGGTGCTGAAGGGTATCTTCTTAAACAAGATGCGGACACAAATCTCTTTGCTGCCATACAAGAGATTCGAAAGGATGGTCATTATATATCACCCCTGTTATTGGGGGAATTAACAAACGAATTATTCCAGGCGCATCTCTCAGGGCAGCCGCAATCGCAGTATGCACCTCTGACAACACGCGAACGGGAAATCTTAAAGCTTATTGCCGAAGGAAATTCAAATAAAGAGATTGCCGATCTCCTGTTTATTAGCATCCGTACCGTTGAAAATCATCGTGCTAGTATAATGAGAAAATTGAACATTAAAAGTACAGCCAATTTGATCAAATATGCGATCCGCGAGGGTTACACCTCGTCCTCTTCATAAATCCCCTCTCTTAAAAAAGCTTTATATATATTCTATAAAAATGAGTAGTACTACTTATGTGTAAATGAGTAGTTAAGCTTATTGTTCCTTCAATTCTCCTATGGTACTTTAAAGACAAGAGAAAGTTTCCTAAATACAAAGGAGGATATTATGTCAAGAAGGATGATATCATTTTGTGTAGGTTTGTTTTCTTTTGTTGTTTTATCAATTTTTGCTGTTGTCGTACCAACGCCGTCCCATGGTTTCGACATTACGATTCAGGTATCACCCAGTACCCTGAATATCCAGAGCTGTGGCGAAGTGGTTACAATACACACAAGCATCGCCTATAGCAGCGTTGTAGGGGCGAGTGTAACTTTGAATAATTTACCTATAAGCTGGTGGAAGGCAGATAACCAAGGGAATTTTGTAGCAAAATTTGTGATGAGTGAGGTAAAGGCACTCGCGGACACTGGTGACCTTGAAGTTCCGGGAGAAAATGAACTCACTCTGGTAGGTACCACTACAGATGGAGCAACCTTCACAGGAACACAAACAATAACGGTTATTAATGTCCAGCCTTCTGGGTCTGGCAGAAAATAGAGGTGTTCTAAGCTAACCTCCAATAAGATAGACGCGTATCGGGGTTATCGCCCACAAGTTGACAAATCAGCCTGGGGAAAAACAACTTGCCTTTTCCCCAACTGCACCCTTTGCATAATTATCACTTATGCATAGGTAGGGCTGTCGTCAGTAAAATTTCTTGTCATGCAATAGCGGAAGCGTGTCTTTAAAAAGAAGGATAGTCTTGTCGAATTTTACTCTTACTCTAGCTCTTTAAGGCAATGCGCCTTTTGTGAATGCTGAGTGCAGGGAAAATTGACGGAATTGTAAAAACTTATTAACAGACGTTTCTTTCTGTGGAGAGAAAAATTCTTGCAAGAATGGCATTTGCAATGAATTGTAAAGAATAATTTATTTGATCGGAATACCACGTATTTGTGAACCAAAATGGAAAAAATCCAAAACCCAGGAGGTTGTATGAAATCAAGGAGAAGTTTACCTTTGCTGTTACTGCTGCTTTTCACATTTTGTATCGGTATCTTTGCTATCGATGATGTAAGTGCAGCTCAACGTAAGCGGAAAGGAAGTGGTAATGCATCCCTTACCAATATGGAGAAATCAACCATGATATATATACGGGAAGAGGAAAAACTCGCCCGGGATGTATACATTAAGATGTACGAAGTATGGGGAGCCACGATTTTCTCAAACATTTCTGTATCCGAGCAGAGACATATGGATGCTGTATTGAATTTGCTCATTAAATACGGTGTTCCTGACCCAGCTTTAAGCAATCCGGTAGGCGTTTTCACAAATGCAGATCTTCAGCAGCTTTACACTGATCTCGTTTCTCAGGGTACAGAATCACTCTTAGATGCTTTTTACGTTGGACGGGCTATTGAAATAATGGATATCGACGATCTCGAGGGGGCCATGGAGGAAACCAATAAGGCAGACCTTGATAATGTGTATGGTAATCTTCTGAATGGTTCCTACAATCACTTAGATGCTTTCAATACTCATATAGCAAATTTAACACAATAACTGAAAGATTCTGGTTTCAGCTGTAATGTAACCATGCGTCATAATTCTAAAGCACAGAAGGTGGTGATAGACATGAAGAGATTCATTAGCCTCATGCTTTTTCTTCTGTTAACTTGCGGGATTGCAGTTGCGTCTGGAGGTCAAAACCAGGGTACTACTGGTCAGGGGACAACTTCTACCGACACTACTTCTGCTTAGATAGTTTAGTTTTATATATCAGAGATTTTTGGAGGGTTTCTTTCTTCTTCTTTGATCGCTCTTTTCGTTTTCTTGAATCGTAGTAATCCTTTTATAAAGATATATATTCCTGCCGGGATAAAAATCCAACCGATAATTTCTATTAGCAGATTTCCGAAAAACTTGATAAATGTCATACCGACAACAGCAAAAGTAAGTGCAGTTCGTATATAAGCGAGGAAAGTCCTGTCATTTGCAAGGTCTGTTCGATGAGCGGCGAGATGATCGCGGAGAATTATATGACCTTTTTTCTCGTTAGTGCTTGTGTGTTGCTCATTTTCCATTGGTATAATTGGAATCAATCCTTATGAAAAAACTCTAACCCCTGAGTACATCTTTTAGTACAATCCAAAGATTATTTCTTTCACACTATTGAAACTGTCAGAAAAAATCAAAATAAAATTTCCAAACCCTTGGAAAGTCATCCCCCTTATATTTAATAAAATGTCCATTTTTTGTGATACGATTTATTCATGAAAGGACTTATAATTGCCATTCATGGAGATGTTATAGAAATTCAGTTTGAAAAAGGTCTTCCGAATATTCATGATGCCTTGGTTATAAAGAAGCCGGATGGAACGGACATTATGCTGGAAGTCCACGACCATATCAATAATACTACCATAAAATGCATAGCACTTGGCTTTACTCAGGGACTCAAAAGAGGGATGGAGGTTATTTCTACCGGTGGTCCTCTTCGTGTTCCAATATGCAGCAAGTGCCTTGGAAGAGCATTTAATATCTTCGGTGCGCCGATAGATGGCTTGCCGCCGCTTGAAAAATATACACTCGTACCGATCCACAAAAAACCTCCTGTCCTTAAAGATCAGGTAACTACTTCCGGGATTCTTGAGACCGGTATAAAAATCATTGATCTCCTTTCACCATTTCCCAGAGGAGGGAAAATCGGCCTTTTCGGCGGAGCAGGTGTCGGAAAGACCGTGCTTTTAATGGAATTTATCTATAAAATCGCGAAAGGGTACTCGGGTATCTCTATATTCTGTGGTGTTGGGGAAAGAATGAGGGAAGGACACGAACTCTGGAAGGAGATGCAGCGACAGAGCATTATAAACAATGCATTGCTTGTATTCGGACAGATGTGCGAATCTCCCGGTATACGCTTCAGAACTCCGCTGACAGCATTATCTTTTGCAGAATTCCTTAGGGACGAAATGAAAAAAGATATCCTTTTTCTTATGGACAATGTATACCGTTTTGTCCAGGCTGGCAATGAGGTCTCCGTCCTTCTCGGCCGGCTTTCGTCAAGGGTGGGGTATCAGCCGACTCTTCTTGCAGAACTTGCAGAGGTTGAGGAAAGGCTTGTATCAACAAAGAATGGTACGATTACTTCTGTTCAGGCAATTTATGTCCCTGCTGACGACATAACAGACCCTGCTGTTGCAAATGTATTTCCCCATCTCGACACAACGGTTGTCCTGTCGCGTGAAATAGCATCAAAGGGTCTCTATCCGGCTATTGATCCGTTGCTTTCCACCTCAAAATTTCTCAGTCCGGAGGACCTGGGAGAAAGACATTACGAGGTCTCCAGAAAAGCAAAAGAGCACCTTTCACGATATAAGGAATTGCTTGATATCATTTCAATGCTCGGGATTGAGGAACTATCGGAGGCAGACAGGCTGATCGTGAAGAGGGCAAGAAAGCTTGAACGATTTCTTACCCAGCCTTTTTTTCTTACCGAGGAGTTCACGGGCAGAAAAGGCAGGCATGTCCCTCTCGACAAGACCCTTGAAGGCTGCGAGATGATATTGTCGGACAGGCTTGCAGATGTTCCTGAAGAAGCATTTTTCATGATAGGCGATGTCGGGGAAATACGATGAGCGATTTATTATTCACTCTCAGGATGGTAACACCTCCGAAAATAACCGAGAAACAAATAAAGGCTATCAGGCTGAAAGACGGGTCCGGATTTTTTGGGATAATGAAAGGGCATATCGATTTCGTAACTGCCATTGAGCCGTCCCTCTGCTATTACCTTGATGAGAACGATAGAGAGGTGTTTCTTGCAGTGGATGGAGGGTTAGTAAGCGTCAAAGCGGGAATAGTAACGATTACCTCCCGTGGAATATTTGAAAGCGATGATGCCGAAAAACTGGCTGAAATTATCGAGAATACTATGGTGAAAAGGGATGCTTCGGAACTTTCTTTTTTCAATATGATTAAAGGTATTGAACGATCTTTTATGGAAAAGACCCTTGAATCCGTAAGGGGCGGGTCGTGATGGAAGATAATAAATTTTCAGAAGACATCGGGAAATCTGCGAAGGAACTGATGGAAGCCAGAAAGGACAAAGACGGATTCCTGCACTACGCCTATGTCCTTGGCGTCGGCGGATGGCTGCTGGCGCTGCCTATTGTTGGAGGGGCATACCTCGGGAAATATCTGGATAAGAAGGTTGGGGTAAGCGGCGGAATATCATGGACAATTACCTTTATCATAATCGGCATTGCAGTCGGCTTTTTTAATCTCTGGTACACCTTTATTAAGAGAGCTCAGAAATGAAAACCCTGAGTGTTTTTCCGGAAAAGGTATTTTCCATAGGGCCTGTGCAGGTGACTGATACTGTTATCACAACATGGTTTGTAATGGCACTCGTAATAGCGATCTGTGCTCTCTTTACAAGGAGGCTGTCCATACAACCATCTACCGGTCAGGAGATCCTGGAGGGTATTTTTGAGGCCATAGAAACAACAGTGAGAGATGTCCTTCCCATAGACCCATGGCTCGTTATTCCGGTTTTAGGAACCATCTGGATTCTGATAGGTTTTTCAAATCTTGTCGGCATTCTGCCTATGGTGAAAACACCGACTGCCGATCTGAATACGACATTTGCCTTTGCCGTACTATCCTATTCCATGACACATGTCTTTGGGATAGCAACACAGGGGCTGAAGGGATATCTTTCTCATTACAAGGAACCAACGTGGATATTATTTCCTTTTCATCTCATAGCCGAGGTCACCAGGACAGTAGCGCTTGCGATAAGGCTATTTGGAAATATGCTAAGCGGGGATATGATTGCGTTTATACTTCTCGGCATAGTCGGATTTCTTATCCCGGTGCCTTTTAATCTTTTGCATATTGTTATTGGAATTATACAGGCATACATATTCGGCGTTTTGACGCTGGTTTTCATAGCCGGAGGAATACGGTCACAACCATAAAAGGAGGATGAATATGGATGGATTAACGATCATTATAGCTGTTTCAATATTCTCTGCGGGTCTTGCCATAGCAATCGGAGGCTATGGCCCGGCAAGGGCGCTTGGTGAATCGCTCTCGAAAGCCCTCGATTCCATAGCACGACAACCTGAGGCGTCTGCCTCGATTATGAGGACGCTCTTTGTCGGAATGGCTTTGATAGAATCCATTGCCATCTATGCTTTCGTCATAGCACTGATTATCCTTTTCGCAAATCCGCTAATCGGATATGTCGTGAAATGAAATTCGATATCTGGACATTTCTCTTTCAGATAATAAACTTTCTTGTTCTGCTCTTCATCCTTAAGCGGATTTTGTATAAGCCGATACGTGAGATTATAGAGAAGCGGAGAAGTCTTATCCGGCAACGCATCGAAGAGGCCGAGAAAATAAAAAAGGAAGCCATGGAATTGAAGGAGAACTATCAGCATGATATGAACAAACTGCACGAACTCAAATCCGGTATGATCGAGAAGATGAATGAGGAAGTCGAGCAGGACAGAAAAAATCTGATGGGCAAGGCTGAAGAAGAAGCGGCAAGGGTCATTGAGAAGGAAAAAGCCGTATTTGATACGGAAAAAACAAGGCACGAAGCTGAATTGAAGGATAAGGCGATTGAAGCTGTTACGCTCTTTGCAATAAATCTCTTAAAGGGTGTTTCAGATGAGGAACTTCATAAAGCCATATATGAAAAGCTTTTCAGGGAACTCCAGGGAGTAGCTTCTCAGATACCGGAGATAAAGGAAAAGGACAGACCGCTGAACGTGGATCTGATCACTGCATATCCACTCAGTGAGGATGAGACAAGGAAGATCAGGGAAGCAATCGAATCGCTTCTCTCGCAGAGTGTTATTCTCAATACAATAATTGATAAAGCCCTCATAGCGGGGGTTAAAATAATATTTTATGATATGGTCTATGACTTATCACTCTCAGGTCAGATAAAGAAACTTGCCTTAAAGCTGAAAGAAACTGTCTGAATGGAAAAAGATATACTCACTTTTTTCGAGAAGATACAAGAGACGGCAAGGAAGACAGACTTTTCCGTCGAGATATCTCAAGAGGGCAAGGTGCTCTCTGTTGGAGACGGAATTGTGAAGGTTTCCGGGCTCCGGGATGCAAAGCTCTATGAACTTATAGAACTTGAAAGTGGTGATAAAGGCATTGTCTTTGACCTCGATGCTGAAAGTATCGGTATTGTCCTGCTTACCGAACAGAACGGGATAAAGGCTGGAGACGCGGCGTACAAGACGGAACGGATTGTTTCTGTCCCTGTAGGAGAGGCCCTTCTGGGCAGGGTGCTTGATGCTCTCGGTAATCCTCTCGATGGAGGTCCTCAATCAGAAAATAGTACATACTATCCCGTGGAAAGAGAGGCCCCTTCACTCCTGCAGAGAGATTTCATAACCCAGCCGCTCTATACCGGCATTAAGCTTATCGACGCCATGCTCCCCATAGGCAGGGGACAGAGAGAATTAATAATTGGCGACCCTTCAATAGGGAAAACCGCCGTAGCGGTAGACGCTATTCTCAATCAGAAAAGTTCTGATGTCATCTCGGTTTATGTTGCGATAGGACAGAATATATCACACATCCTTAAGATCATCGAAGAGATAAAGAAATATGGAGATTTCTCAAAGACCACATTTGTAGTTGCCGATGCATCAAACTCTTTCGGTCTGCAGTACATAGCTCCTTACAGCGCAACGGCTATCGCAGAGTATTTCCTTGATAAAGGCAGAGATGTCCTCATCGTTTATGATGATCTTACCAGGCATGCAGAGGCATACCGTTCATTGAGCCTTCTTCTGAAACGGCCGCCGGGCAGGGAGGCTTTCCCGGGAGATATATTCTTTATTCACTCCAGACTCCTCGAAAGATCTGCCAAACTGAACCAGAAATCCGGGGGAGGTTCGCTCACCGCCCTTCCCATAGTTGAAACACAGCAAGGCAGAATATCATCGTATATACCAACAAATCTTGTTTCAATACCTGACGGGCAGATATACCTGGACACCCTGTTGTTCAATAAAGGTATTCGTCCTGCCGTCGATGTAGGAAAATCAGTATCAAGAATAGGCGGCAAGGCCCAAGTTGAAGCCATGAAGAAGGTCGCAGACAGACTTAAGATAGATTATTCCCGGTTTGCGGAAGTAGAGGTATTCACCAAATTCGGGTCCCATCTTGAGGAAGAAACAGCAAAGCTTATCAGGCGCGGAGAGCGCATGAGAGAGGTTCTCAAGCAACCGAGGTTTCATCCCTTTACGCTTCCGGCCATGGTATTGAGTTTCATCATTTTAGAATCAGGCATGCTCGATGCGGTTGATATTGCTTCGACGGGAAAAGCCTGTATGGAAATTCTGAACAGGACACTGAGTGCACATGCGGAACTGGTGAATAAAATCGACCAGGAAGGAAGGCTTGCCGATAAGGATATCGAGATGCTGAAAAATACCATCACTGCTGTTGAGATTTAGGCATGCCATACTCTGAAGATGTCGAAAAAAGGATTCAATCCTTTGATACCATAGCAGATATTGTCAGCGCCATGAAGGCGTATGCGGGAGTAACCATAAGAAAGACAGAACAGATTGTACCCAACGTGAGGGAGTATGAAAAAAATGTCCTTTTCGTTCTGTCGGATCTGATCGTCAATTATCCTGATCTGCTTTTGATGAAAAGGAACAGAGAGAAAAGGATTATTGTAGCCTTCGGCTCTTCCCAGGGATTATGCGGAGCATATAATGAAAAAGTCGCTGATGCCGTTGCTGAAGTGATCGGAGACAAAGATGTCCTGTTTGTTATTGGCAGAAGACTTTCCTCATCATTGTTGTTGAGGCATATAGCCTTTGAGAATTATGGTGATTCTGTATTGAGCGTCAGCGGTATACAGGCTGCATTGGAAAAAACCATTGTTCAGATAATGGACATCTACAGGAAGAACGATTTTTATAATCTTACTTTTATTTTTACCTCCCTTTTCGAAAACAAGGCACAGATTGCCATAGAGCAAATACTGCCGCCCGATATTAACAGAATGTCTGCGATGGGGCCGGACAAGAGGACACCCTTTACTTATCTGCATGCAGAGGTCATTTTTGCAAAGGCGTTAGAGGAACTCCTTTATATCAGCTTTTACCGGTGCTATGCAGAATCTTTGCGGAGCGAGAACTGGTATCGCCTGAGGAGCATGGAGGGCGCTTCGGAATCAATAAAGAAGCATATCGGAGAACTCAGTTCTCTGCAAAAGTATATCCGGCAGGAAGAGATCACAGAGGAGATGCTCGAGATATTAGGCAGTGGAATGTTCTACAGATAAGTATCCAAAATATGGATCTTTGATCAAAGAGTCCGTTGTCTCTTTTTACGAAAAGCAAGGTGATAATGGTCATATATTTGGACGACTGAATAGTCGGAAGACAGGCACTAAACATTGTTCCTGTTAAGCCAAATTTCATTCACTGAGGAACCTGTTGATTCGTATTTATAATCCACGCCTGATTCTGAATGTTAAAAATGCGGACTTGGTGAAGAAATTTCTGGCTGGGTTCAAACCTCCAAATTATCCTTTTACGTGGAATTGCATTAATTGAGCAATTTCTTATAGGATATTGAATGTTATGAGCAATTTTCTTACTGGGTTATCTGCAAGGCAAAATTGCAAGTCATTGATTTTATTGGAGACGAAATTTCATTTTATGCGCATTCCTACATCAGATGAACATTGCTTGAGAAGAGAAGAGAGAAATTTGGAAATAAGAAAAATAAGCTTAAGAAATTCTATAGCTGTACTTGGTCTTTTCATTATGTTTTTCCTTGTGGCATGCGGGAAAAAGGAAGTGAAGCCGGTTTCCCAGGAATCAAAGCTTGCGCAGGAGGCTTTCCAGCTCGCTGAGACTTTGAAGCTAGCCTATATCAAAAACGACCGTGAAACTCTTCAGGATAACTGCACAAACGATGGCTACCGGGAGTTAATCGGCGCCATAAAAAAATTCGATAGAGCTGAACTCACTTTTACTCCAACATGGGTTGAGATAAAGGATTCCTCAGTGTACCTATCAGTTTCGTGGAAAGGGGTGTGGCTTGAGGGGAGCAAAAGCAGGGAAGAACGAGGTTTGGGTATTTTTGTTCTTGTAGGAAGTCCCCTGAAACTCGGCGCGGTTCAAAGAGACAATCCCTTCCGCCAGCCTGAGTAAGCATATTGGGGAACTTCACAAATTTCAATTTGACAATATATGTATTGATCTGAATTATCGAGGGTTCTATTTGCACGAACTGCAGGAGGTTTTGCTGCAGGAGGAGCATCCTGCTGATGCAGCAGTTCCGGCGAGTGGTCTTTCGGTGCCTGCAGAGCAAAATACTGAGAATTTCTTCTTCACTGCTTTTGAACTGCATTTCGGACACTCAACTTCCTGATTCCCGAAGACGAGTTTCTCGAAGTCTTCACTGCAATCGGTGCATGTATATTCGTAAATCGGCATATAGAACTCCTGTAATTATTATGTAATCTGACGACTAACAACTGATGGATGACACCGGCCACTATCTCTTCGGTACTTTTTCCCAATCCTTCAAAAACTTGGAAAGACCGATATCAGTAAGCGGGTGCTTCATCAGTTGTATTATAACAGAATAGGGGATCGTCGCGATATGAGCCCCCATAAGGGCAGCTTCAACAACATGGAGAGGGTTTCTGACACTTGCGACAATCACCTCGGTTTCGAACAGGTAATTTTCATATATTGTGATGATGTCGCTGACAAGGTCCATCCCGGTATGGCTAATGTCATCGAGCCTTCCTACAAAGGGGCTCACAAACGATGCACCTGCCTTTGCCGCAATAAGAGCCTGGCATGGGGAAAAGACAAGGGTCACATTTGTTCTGATACCCACTCCCGAAAGCCTTTTCACTGCCTTCATGCCCTCCTCGATCATCGGGATCTTGACGACGATATTGGGATGGATTTTGGAGAGGGTTTCGGCCTCTCTGATCATATCATCGGCTTTCAAGCCGACTACCTCTGCGTTTACGGGACCGTCGACAATAGAACAAATCTCCTTAAATAAGGTAACGGGGTCACTGTTCTCTTTTGCGATCAGTGACGGGTTGGTTGTCACTCCATCGATTAGACCCAGTTCCCAGGCCCTCTTAATCTCGTCAATGTTTGCAGTATCTATAAAGAATTTCATGTCGCCTCCTCAGGATTTTTATGCGTTCATTATACAATATTGAACTTATCGAATACATATCATGTATGCCGCCAAATACAATATCTGCCGGTCGATGTATGATCATAAAACACACTTCAGGCGAGATTAAATACAGGAGTTTTCACAACTGCTTCTTCGAGGACCTCGATGAGATGCACTACCGGCTTGTCTTTGCAGCTCTTGGAAAGCTGCAGGATGCAGCCGGGGCAAGAGGTGATGATCACCTCTGCCTCTGAATTTGCATATTGGTTCATGCATGTTGCGAGAATCTGCTGCGAAAGGTCCTGAAAAGTGAAGCTGAAGGTGCCCGCAAACCCGCAGCATCGTGTCTCGCCGGTTTTTAACAAATCAATCCCTATATCCCTGATAAGCGTCCGGGGTTCCTGTTCTATGGAAAGTCCATATTTCAGATGGCAGGGTTCGTGATAAAGAGCTTTCTTAAGCGGTGAGGAGACCCCCGATAAGACTGACAGGTCCATTTTTTCGATCAGGAAGGTTGAAATATCCTGTGCTTTCTGAATTCCTTCACCGATGAGTAATGGATATTCACGCTGGATAGTCAGCGTGCAGGTCGGACAGAGGCTCAGGACTGCTTCGACATTCAGCGTGTTGAACACATGGACATTCCTTTTGGCAAGCTGTTGAGCTTCCTCCTCAAGGCCGAGGCCGCGCAACGGAGCCCCGCAGCATGCTTCCGTTGCCGGAAGAATAACCTCGTAGCCGAGTGTATGTAAAATGTTAATCAGCGATTTACCGAGGTGCGGATATACGAAGTTGACCATGCATCCGGTGAATAACGCTACCCGTCCTTTTCTCTGCGGGACAGAAACAACCTTTGCAGAGTTTCTGAGACAGTGGTCGGGCAGTTCAAACTGTGACGGGATAAACCCTTGTTTCAAAAGATATGGCCTGAAAATATGCTGTAGCATGCCGATCAATGTAAAGCTCAACTTTGGTCTCTTTGCGGAGAAGGTGATAAGGCGGCGGATGAGACTCCTCTTTTTGTCATCACTTTGCAGGATAGTTCTTCCGTGGTGGATGGCTTCTTTTATATCGACGCCGGCCGGGCAGAGGCTGGAGCATGCGCCGCACAACGTACAGCTGAAAATACGGTCGTGCAGGACCGGGGAGGGAATAAGTGTTCCCGAGGCAATCCCCCGGAGAAGCGCAAGCCGTCCCCTCGCACCCATCGGTTCTGTGGAAGCCTCGTCGTATGTCGGACAGAAGGCTTTGCAACTTCCGCAACGGACGCATTTCGAGAGATCGTTCAGATAACGGGCAGTTTCCATGTTCAGGTGTTCTTCTTAAGGACCCGGTCCATGCTGCCGCTCTGGTAACCGTCGAGATCAAGCGATATGAATCCGTAGCCGAGGGATTTGAGCGCTTCTGAGATTGCCGTCCTCTTCCCGGGGTCGAGAACCAGGTCAAGTTCCTCTTGCCTGACTTCTATCCGGGCGACAGAGCCGTGATCCCTTACCCGGAACTCTCTGAATCCGAGCGAACGAAGGAAATTTTCTGCCCTTTCGACACGATGTAAGGCCTCCCTCGTAATTCGCTGGCCATAGGGAAACCGTGTGGCAAGGCACGGAGAGGAAGGCTTATCCCATGTCGGAAGTCCCAATCGACGGGAAAATTGCCTGACTTCACTTTTTGATAAATGGGCTTCCACAAGCGGGCTCCTGACACGGTATTGTCCCGCTGCCTTTCTGCCGGGCCTGAATTCATTTATGTCATCGCGGGTGCTTCCATCAAGAATAAATGCATAACCCTCTTTAAGCGCAATAGATTGCAGGTCCCTGTACAATCTATCCTTACAGAAAAAACACCTTTCGGGCGTATTTCTGACAAATTCATCTCTCAAAAGCATGTTGATACTGATAATTCTGTGTTTTATCCCAAGTTTGTCTGCTATTCCCTGTGCCGTGAGCACATCCTCATACGGGATGACTTCTGTAGCTGCGGTTACCGAAAGTGCATTTATGCCTGAAACCTGAATTGCTTTCAGAAGAAATGTGCTGTCAACCCCGCTTGAGAAGGCAAGGAGCGCGCTTCGCATTCCCTGGAGTATAGTCAAAAGATTTTGGAATTTTTTGTTTTCCATACAAGAAATAAACGACGAGGAATTTAGGATTTAGATATTAGAATTTAGATTTTTGACTACAATACTGTTACTTCATAATTTTCCTGATGCAGGCTGCGGCTTTCCCGTATGGTTATCTTCACGGTGTACCTGTTTTCGATATCCTCTACCCCTGCACGCTCTTCGTCTGATAGAAAGTCGGCAACGGAAGGGTGGGCAGTAACAATGATTTTTTCGCTTCCGTGTTTGGCGAGCCGCGTTACTTTTCTGAATATTTCATAACAGAGTGTTTTCGGTGATTTTACAAAACCCTTGCCTTCGCAGTATGGGCAGGACTCGCAGAGTGTTCTGCCGAGGCTCTCCCGGACCCTTTTTCGTGTCATCTGAATAAGGCCGAGTTCAGAAATATGGGAGATTGTATTTTTGGCACGGTCTTTTTTCATTGCCTCGGAAAAAGCATTGAATACCCTTTCCCGGTTTTCATATTTTTCCATATCGATAAAGTCGACGATAATGATTCCGCCGAGGTTGCGGAGCCTGATCTGATAAGCGATCTCCTTCACTGCCTCAAGATTGGTCTTCAGGATGGTATCTTCCAGCTCCTCCTTGCCGACAAACTTGCCGGTGTTCACATCAATGACCGTCATGGCCTCTGTCTGATCAATAACAATGTATCCGCCGGATTTTAGCCAGACCTTCCGTCCGAGAGCCCGTGATATGTCGAATTCGATACCGAAGGCATCGAATATCGGTTCGATGCCTTCATACAGTTCTATCTTTCCCAGAAGCTTTTCGAAATATGTCCGCACGAAATCTTTGATGCGTTCATACTCTTCTCCTGAATCAACGACAAGCCGTTTGACGTCCTGTATCATTAGGTCTCTGACGCTCCTGAAGACGAGGTCAAGATCACTGTATAGCATGGTTGGCGCTGATACCCGGTCCTTCTTCTTCTGGACGGTTTCCCATAAGAGGAGAAGAAATTCAAGGTCCTTCTGGAGGTCTTCTTCGGCTGATCCCTCGCTTGCCGTTCGTATGATCAGTCCAAACCCCTTCGGGTTTAAATTCTCAACAATGGTTCTGAGCCGGATTCTTTCAGACTCGTCGGATATTCTTCGTGATATGCCGATATGCTCGACATTCGGCATGAGAACGAGGTATCTGCCCGGTATGGTCACGTAGGAGGTCACGCGGGCTCCCTTACTGCCAATAGGGTCTTTTGATACCTGAACAAGGATCTCCTGCCCTTCCTGAATCAGCTCTTCTATGGTGAGGTCGGGTTTTCCCCTCTTTGAGACGATCTCGATGGAATTAATTTTTTCTTCTTCCTCAAGAAACGGGGCAAATTCTTCCAGCCCTGCGTGAATATCGCTTACATAGAGGAAAGCAGCCTTTTCAAGACCGATGTCGATAAAGGCAGACTGCATGCCCGGCAGAATTTTCACGACTTTCCCCTTATAGATATTGCCGACAAGGCTCGCGTCTCTCTTTCTCTCGATATAGAATTCAACAACCTGACCGCCCTCAAGGAGGCCAACCCTTATCTCATCCCGCGTTACATTAATTAATATTTCGCTGTCCATTGCATGCTCCGTTCAATTGGCTTTACCCACCCGCTTTTCCATCCATAGAGCCCTGTCCTTGTTATATCGAGCTCATTGAGAGATTTCTTGCATACCAGCGGGATAAGTTCACCCAGCCTCACCTTGGTATCACCCTGATCTGCAAGAACAAATAAAACAGCAATGTCCCCGCGTGGGATAACTTCTTCTATCATATTCCTGATGTTTATTGTACCTTTTATTTCATACTCATATCGGCAGATAAAGGCATTGAGCGATGGTTCCCCTGCAGGGATGACTGACATGTCACAAACGGAGATGCCATCCGGAAGCGTTCCATTCAGTTTTTCCCTGTTCGTGATCAAGTCAAAAGGGGGCGTAACCTCCATGTCGAAGTATTCTCTCAGTCCGGCAATGCCAACTCCGAGCGGCGGACCGAATGATACCTTCGGGGCTGGATGAAATCCTTTGGAGAACTCGAGGGGAAAGCCGGCTCTCCTCATTGCCCGGTGAAACATGGTAACTAGTTCAAGATGTGAGAGGTATCTCAATCTGTCTGTCTTGGCAAATTCAACGCGTATTTTGACCGGTTTGAACCGTCCTGTATGCCCAATAACGGGAGAAAATATGTCAGAAAGAAGTTCTTGTTCCCCGGCGGTTGACGGTTGAGCACTCAATGATTTCTTGCAGTCAAGTCCGCAATAGTGGCAGGTTTTCCTGCAATCGATGGTAATTTCCCCAGACAGTGCCTTCAGATACTCTTTCCAGAGAAAATTCTTCGATACCCCCGTATCAACAAAATCCCAGGGCAAAGGATCAGGAAGGGTGTAGGATTGCTGTGCAAAGGATACAGCGTCTATGCCTGTCAGGTGCATTGCTTCTTCCCATTTTTGATAATCGAAAACCTCAGTCCACCCGTCGAGCCTGCAGCCCAGTGCCCATGCTTTTTCGATCAGGGTGGCAATGCCAGCGTTGCCACGGGAGAAAGCAGCCTCCAGGAGGCTCATGCGAATGTCATGTCCCTTGATATGAAAGCCTTTCCTGGCGAGCCTATTTCTGATATAGGCTTTCTTCTCCCGGAGCTCGTCAATCCTGATCTGTCCGTACCATTGAAAAGGGGTATGGGCCTTGGGAATGAAAGGAGAAACGCCGATATTAATATTAACAAATCGTTTCGTAAAGTGTTTCGCGGTTTTCAGTGCCTTTAAAGCCATGGCGAGGATGCCGTCGATATCTTCGTCTGTTTCAGTGGGGAGGCCTATCATAAAATACAGTTTGAGATTGAGCCAGCCTTCTTTGAAGAGAACGTGAAGTGCTTGTTCATAATCTTCGTCCGAAAAATCTTTATTGATTACTTTCCTGAGACGTTCCGTACCGGCCTCGGGTGCAATGGTAAACCCGGTCTTTCTGACAGAGCTTATTTCTTTCAGGAGAGCACTGTTTATTGCCGATATCCTGAGCGAAGGGAGGGAAACCGCGATCTTATCTTTCCTGAATCTCCTGTTCAATTCCCTTACAACATCCAAGAGACACGTGTAATCTCCGGCGCTGAGGGATGTAAAGGCGATTTCTTCATAACCGGTATTGTTCAGGGAGGTTTCCGCAAGAGCTAAGGCATTCTGCAGACTTCTTTCCCTGACAGGCCGGTAAATCATACCCGCCTGGCAGAACCTGCAGCCCATGGAACACCCTCTTGATACCTCAATATTGACCCTGTCATGAACAATCGAGGTAAAAGGGACAACTGGCTTGTCCGGGTATGGTGCATTGTCAAGGGAGGAAAGAATGCGGCGCTGAACGGAAAAAGAAGGATGAGAAGTGAAAGATGAGGGATGAGGGAAGGAGAGATGGTCTTTACATGCCGAAGCATGAAAGAACGGTACAAACATCCCTTCAATCCGGGCAAGAGCTTGAAGAAGTGATTCCTTTTTGCTGTCACCATCATTTTTCCACCGGTAATAGGTTTCCAATATTTCCTGAACCGCTTCTTCCCCGTCTCCTATCAGAAAGGCGTCAATAAATGGAGACATCGGCATTGGATTAACTGTGCAAGGTCCTCCGGCGATAATGAGCGGATAATGAGACAAAGATGAACCCAGACGCTCTTCCGATTTAATGGGTATGCCGCCCATTGAGAGCATATTCAGTACTGTTGTGTAAGAAAGTTCGTATTGCAGACTGAACCCGGCAATATCAAACTCCCTCAGAGGCCGGTTTGATTCCAGTGAAGAGAGCAGGAGGCCATTGGTCTTTATTGCTGCCTCTAAATCAATCCATGGAGAAAAGACCCGTTCTGCTGATGCAAACGGAAGCTCGTTTATTAGCCTATAGAGAATCCTGAGTCCGAGATGGGACATACCGATTTCATAAATATCCGGAAAAACAAGGGCTACCTTGACAGGTTTGTCAGGATAGACGGTGTTGATTTCATTATTAATGTACCTGCTCGGCTTCTGGAGAAAAGATAAATTCACACATTAAGAATACCATGAAAGCGTATGGTATTGTTCAGCCAGTTAATGGCAAATTTGGGATTAACTGGCATCAAATCGATAGCATAGGTGGACAATATGAGGTAATATTTATTAGAAACTGCTGTACAATCATTGAATAGTTGAAAAGGAGGGATATTATGTTCAAGGAATTTAAGGAGTTTGCCATGCGCGGAAATGTCCTCGACATGGCTGTCGGTATCGTAATCGGAGCCGCTTTCGGGGCAATTGTCACTTCATTCGTTGCAGATGTCATCATGCCGCCAATCGGACTTTTTCTCGGTAACATCGATTTTGCCAATCTTTTCATTATCCTAAAGGAGGGTAAGGTTCCTGGGCCGTATGAATCTCTGGTAGCAGCGAAGGATGCCGGGGCAGTTACCATTAATTATGGTCTTTTTCTGAATACCGTCATCAGTTTTTTGATTGTCGCCTTTGCCATATTTCTTCTTATAAAGAATGTTAACAGAATGAAGAGAGAGCAGGAGGCTCCTCCAACAGTGCCTACAACAAAGGAATGCCCTTTCTGCCTGTCAACGATTCCCATGAAGGCAGTAAAGTGCGCTTACTGTACTGCCGAATTAAAGCAATAAATATCGTTCCAGGGGGTGGGTTTAGGTAAAAGATCTGCATCTGACACCTGCAATCCTTGCCCTGCCATCCCTGTGTTACGGTTTGCATCAGACAGCGGTCTTTTTCCCGTGCTATAATAGGTGCGATGCAAAGAGTAAGATGCCTTCAAATATTTATTATTGCCCTGGCATGCTGTTTCATAGCATGTTCCAAAAAACCGGCTGTCCAACCCGCTCAAAAATTTGATCCGGAAACATCTTTTACCACCGCTAATGAACTTCTGGAGAAAAAGGAATATGAAAAGGCACGGGCTTCTTTTCTTGAGGTAAAGAACCGGGATCAGACAAGAAAATTTGCTCCATTGGCTCAGTTGAAAATCGCCGATTCTTATGTGAAAGAGGAAGAGCCTGAACTTGCCGTTGCTGAATACCGGAAATTCCTTGATGCCTATCCGGACCACCAGTATGCCTCATATGCGCAATATCAGATTGCCATGGTCTACTTCGATCAGATTGAAAGCCCGGAGAGAGGATATGGGGGAGCGGCAAAATCCCTTGAAGAGTTCGAGAAGCTTAAAAAAATGTTTCCGAGAAACCCCTACAAAGAGGCTGTAGATCTCAAGATAGAGAAATGCCGTAATACGATTGCTGAATATGAATATCTGGTCGGAAAATTCTATTACAAAAAGGGATCTTATCAGGCTGCACTCGGAAGGTTTGATGGCCTGTTGAAAAAATACCCAGGGTACCAGGGAGCATCTGATGTTCTTTATTATACAGCCATGTCATATAAAAACCTTGGTAATGCCGAACGTGCGCTGGAGTATTTATCGCTCTTCATTGAACGGTATCCGTCACATAAACTCGTTAAGGATGCACAGAAAGAGATCGCTTCTCTGAGCAGGAAATAATCTCTCAGTCCTGATAGATCTGATCAATGAGTATTTCGCACTATTCATAAAAAATAATGAAACGCAGGCAATCTGGTTCCTTGCATTCTCATGCAATAGCTCCCCCTTTGTACTATCCCCTCTTTCTTAACCTTTCAGGGAAAAAGACGGTTGTGATCGGTGGGGGCAAGGTTGCCGAGAGAAAGATGGGCCCCTTGCTGAAGGCAGGAGCAAAAGTTACTGTCATCAGCCCTGAGATCACGAAAAAGATTGCAAGGATGAAACAGAAAAAAATGGTTCAACACATCGCAAGACTCTACAGGAAGGGAGATCTGAAAGAAGCGTTTCTTGTGATAGCGGCAACGGATTCGCTCCCCGTCAATGAGCAGGTGTCGCGGGATGCCCCCTGCCTTGTGAATGTTGTGGATACACCCCACTTATGCAACTGTATTGTTCCGTCGACCATGATCCGCGGTCCCCTGAACATCGCAGTGTCAACAAGTGGTATCAGCCCTGCTCTTTCCCGGTCGATACGGAAAGAGCTGGAAAAAGTTTACGGATGTGAATTTACGCAGTACCTGCAATCTTTGAGGAAAATTCGTCAGGATGCGATGAAGATGATTCGTGACAAAAAGAAGAGAACGGAGTTTTTGAAGTGTATTGCCTCGGAGGAGATGGTTAAAAAAGTCAGGAGCAAGGGATTAAAGGAGATCAGAAGAACAGCAGAAGATTTATTGAAAAAGGCAAAGGCGTCTTGATTCAAATAGGGCAGACATTATCTAAGAGAGGAGGCAACCATAGAAATCAAAATCACTTTTCCAGGCGGCAAGAAAGTGAATGCAGAGTTCAATGGCTTTGCCATCGAGACTGACCAGCCGGTAAAGTATGGAGGAGAGGGTTCGGCCCCATCTCCCTATGAACATTTTCTTGCATCAATAGGTACATGCGCAGGCATATATGTGCTCAGTTTCTGTGAAAAGCGCAACATTCCGACAGAAAATATTGCTCTGAGTCAGCGCCTTGAATACCGAAAGATAGCAGAGGGAAAGATAACGCTCGAAAAGATTATCGTTGAAATTATCGTTCCGCCATCTTTCCCGGAGAAATACCACCAGGCCCTGATAAAAGTGGCAGACCAGTGTGCTGTAAAAAAGACCATTATGAACCCTCCACAGTTTGAGATCAAGACAGTCGTGCAACAGGCGGGCGCCTAAGAGGAAAATGGCTGAATATATAGCTGATGCAAAACGTATCTCGTCGAAGGATAAGAAAAGTTTGGAATCTAAACTCTATGGTAAAATGATACATGGATATACACCAACTGCGCGTATTCGCTTCAGTCTTTAAGAACAGAAGTTTTTCAAAGGCATCGCTGGACCTCCACCTTACCCAACCAACCATCAGCAATCACATCAAGGCTCTGGAAGATGAGTTTGCATGCAGGTTGTTTGACCGTATGGGCAGGACTATCATACCAACAAAGGAGGCAGAAGTTCTCTACAGCCAGTCTACAGAGATTATTGAAAAAGCTGAGGCTCTGAAGGATGCTCTCGGGGAGCTCAAAAAAGAGGCAACGGGGAAGCTTATCATTGGTGCCAGCACAATACCTGGTGTGTACTTAATGCCACGCATTATGACTGAATTTCAGAAAAAATATCCTGCTATTTCCTTTCAGATACTGATCGCCGACTCTCGGGGCATTCTTGACAGTATTTCAAAACATGAACTTCTCCTCGGCATTGTAGGTGCTAAACTGGGAAATGATCAGATAGACTATACACCCTTTGTTGAGGACGAGTTAATTGTTGTTTCAGCACCATCGATGACGGAGAAGAGCACTATCATGCTCAGGGAATTGCTTGCCCTCCCCATGGTCTTTCGTGAGGAGGGCTCCGGAACCCGAAAGGAGGCGGAAAAATTTCTTGAAATGAAGGGGATAGCCTTAGAAGATCTTAAGATTGCAGGAATCTTTGGTTCAACCGATGCGGTAAAACAGGCTGTTAAGGCAGGGCTCGGCGTTTCCATCCTCTCAAAATTCTCTGTTGCAGATGAACTGGAGCACAAACTGCTCAAAGAGCTGCATCTCACCGATATTGAGATGAAAAGAAATTTTTATATCGTGACACATAAGAAAAGAACTCTTCCCCGTTTATACGACATATTTTTACAGCATATCCTATCAGCCGCAGCAAACCTCTAATTCCAAAAAATCTCACACATGAAGGCCGCATATATCAAGGAGTCTCAGGTCATGTTCGGGGTTTCGTCCAATTGTTGTCAGATAATTACCGGTAATCATGCCGTTGGCGCCTGCGAAAAATATCATTGAGTTGAATTCTCCGAGCACCTGCATTCTCCCACCGCATATCCTGAGCTCCTTTCGGGGGAAGATGAAACGATACAGACTGACAATCTTTAAAGCTTCGATCGGATGGAGGAAGGTTTTATTTCCGAAAGCGGTTCCCTGAACAGGTATCAGAAAGTTGATCGGAACAGAGTCCACATCGAGTTCTCGCAGAGCAAAAGCCATGTCTATTCTGTCCTGCCATGTCTCTCCCAGACCGAAGATGCCACCAGAACAGACAGACAGCCCTGCTGCCCGGGCTGCCTGGATTGTCTGTATTTTATCAGCATAACTATGAGTGCCGCATATCTCCGGAAAATGCTTCGGAGAAGTCTCTAAATTGTGGTGATAGCGATCAAGGCCGGCAGCTTTCATTACTGAAAGCTCATCTTCCTGAAGCAGACCAAGACTGGCACAGGGATTGATACCGAGATCGCTGATTGCAGAAATCATATCTGCGATCTTGAGGAGGTCTTTTCGGGAGACTTTTCGGCCGCTTGTCACAATCGAGAATCTTTTTATGCCATATTTTCTTGATTCCCGGGCTTTTTGGAGAATGCGCTCTTTTTCCAGCAAGGAATATGTATCAATCTTCGCTCGGCTTCGTGAAGATTGGGCACAGAAAGCGCAGTCTTCAGAGCAAGAGCCTGATTTTGCATTGATAATTGAACATAACCCGGCAAGATCCCCTCTGAAATGGGACCGGAGCCTGTTCGCTGACGCGAAAAGATTGAGGATATCAGGACCGGAAATTCCTGTAATGAAGGCAGCTTCTTCCCTTGTTATCGGGGAGCCTCTCAGGATATTCTCCTCGATATGTTTGATTTTCTCCACCAAATCTGTCATTGCCTCCCGGAGAACTGTGTAACCCAAAAAATGCATTTGAAAAGTGCAAATGTTAAAAATATATTATTTTTCGATACCTTAGTGTACCTTGAACTGATGGGTTTATAAATAATGTTCTTCATAGAACGATGGTGAATATTTCTCATCGAATTATCGAGTTAAGTAATTTTATAAATAATGTCTGCACTTTTCGAATTAAAATCTTGCGTGAATCCGTCCCAAAAATATTACCTCAAGACTAAATTCCCAAATCTCGCTCTGCATGCACAAACTATAATGTTCATGTATCCAGACTTCTCAGGGTCCGAGGGGCTGACATATAATAACTATGATATAATTTTTCATGTCAATTCAACTTTTGCTCTTTGACCTTGATGGTACCCTTGTTGATACCATCAGGGATATAACCAATGCTTTGAATTATGCCCTGAAATCTGTCGGGATCATAGAAATCTCTACCGATGAAACGAAAGCGCTTGTTGGAGAAGGAATCACAAAACTTCTCGAAAAGGTATTAGGAGAACAAAACAAGAAATTCAGCGAGGATGCGAAAAGAAAATTCCTCGCTTTTTATACCGATCACCTCATTGATTATTCGTCTGTGTATCCTGATGTAAAAGAAACACTCGGCCGTCTTGTTCATTACAGGAAGGCCGTGATTTCAAACAAGAGGGAATATCAGTCAACAGAGATCCTCAGTAGGCTCAATCTCCTTAGAAATTTCGATTTTGTCGTCGGAAGCGATACCACGCCTGAAAGAAAGCCTTCAGCAGTTCCTATTCTGCATGTCATTCAGAAGCTCGCAGTCAGACCAGAAGCAACGGTGATGATCGGGGACAGTAACTTTGATATTGAAGCAGGGAAGAAAGCAGGGGTTACGACCGTGGCTGTTACCTATGGGTATCGGGAGAGGAAGTATCTTTCAAATGCCGATTACATGATAGACAAATTTTCCGAACTCCCCGCCGTTCTTGACAGAATTTCTTCTGAATTCATATAATTCTGATTCAAACTTTTTCCGGTTTAATCCGCGCCTGTAGCTCAGTCGGATAGAGCAACTGCCTTCTAAGCAGTGGGTCAGGGGTTCGAATCCCTTCAGGCGCGCCAAATGAATTTGGTATATAATATAGTGAGTTCACAACTGGTCACGTTGAGTACGGCTGAACAGGGTATGAAGGTAATCCATGCCCTAATTTCTCTTAGAACTCTCAGGTTAATTTCCTGTTTGCTGTTTTGCACATGGTGGGTGTAGCTCAATGGTCAGAGCACTGGACTGTGGCTCCAGGTGTTGGGGGTTCGAGTCCCCTCACTCACCCCAGAAAATTTGCTTTGCAAATTTTGCAAGTTAAACAGTCAGAAGTTAACAGTTAGCGGATATCAAAATTATAACAAGAGATTTCTTAAATTTTCACTTTCAACTTTTAACTTTATCTGGTGCGCCTGTAGCTCAGTGGATCAGAGCATCGGCCTCCGGAGCCGAGGGTCGGAGGTTCGAATCCTCTCAGGCGCGCTCCTTCTCAGACATGTGGGCCGTTAGCTCAGCTGGTAGAGCAGCTGACTCTTAATCAGCGGGTCGCAGGTTCGAATCCTGCACGGCTCACCAATATTTTAAAAGTCATTTCAGGCGCTTAGAGCCTTGAAAGCCCTTTTTAGTTGCTCTGTAAAATAGGGTAAAATAGGCCAAAATGACCTGTTTTGTTATCAAAATTCACTCACCTACCCTACCATGAACCGACCTCATAGCCTTGAGGATGCAAAAAGAGTAATTAACGATAAATGAGCTGCTCTATTTCTTAAATATCTGCCTAAGGAATATCTTTAGTTCCTCCCATGACCTTTTGTCTGCCTCTGCGTTATAGGCAACCGGAATATTAAATTTCTTGCCATATTCATCAGCCTTGGGATTAGTGAAGCTATGGAGTGCCCCGGGATATGCAATAAACCGAGAATCAGCTCCAGCTTTTTTCATCTCATTCTTGAAAGCCTCGATCTGCTCCCCTGTGATAAACCTGTCGTCAGCACCATGAAGGACGAGAATTTTTGCCTTCACAGAACTCCGCTCAGCAGGCTCCACCGCAGCAAGGCTCCCATGGAAGCTCGCAACTCCCTGTAAGTCAACGCCTTGACGTGCCATGTTGAGTACAATACCTCCGCCAAAGCAATACCCCACTGCTGCAATCTTGTCCCGATCAACCACGGGTTGCGCTTTCAGAAATTCCATAGCGGCAATGAACCGATCTTTTGCGGTGCCAAAGTTCTTCATGAGTTCTGATGAAAACTTGCCTGCATTATCAGGGTGCTCTGCCTGTTTCCCCTCCCCATACATATCAACCGCAAGGGCTGCATATCCCAGTTCTGCCAGCATACGAGCACGCTTCCGTGCGTAGTCGTTTAGTCCCCACCATTCATGTACTATCAGGACGCCCGGTCTCCTGCCCCTGATATTTTTGTCATACGCGAGATACCCCTTCATAACCTCACCTTTTGCACTATATTCCACTGTCGATCCGTCGATATCCGGCATAGCTTGAGCAGATCCCGCAAGTATCAACGTTAATAACATCATTATCGGCATCAGATATGCGTGTCTCATAGTACCCTCCGTGATTTGTTTGAATAATCAAAGTTTAGCAAAATTATTTTGATAATCCGCACATTAATAAATGCAAGAGACTTGAAACGGTCGTGTCTGCAGATCAGTCTTGCAGAAACCTATCATGCGAATAGTAGTCACCATGGCCGGGAACTATCGTGGCTTTTTGGTCGCTCTTGCGCAGAAACGCATCAAAATTGACTATTAGCTTTTTCATCATTTCCATTTCACGGCGAAATAACTCACTGTCGACATTGGTGCTTGTCATCATAAACTTCGGGAGATTCAATATTTCGCGCTCCCAAGGGCTGAGACTATCAACAAACAAAAGATAGTCACCCGTAAATATAAGTCCCGAGTCGTAGCTCAAGAAAAAAACCTGCCCCGGGGTATGGCCTCCCCTGCTCTCGAGAACTTTGTAAGACTGACCGGACAGTTCAAACTGATCTATCACCGGAAAACCATCTATCCATTCCGTTACGCTGGAGGAGTAGGGGACCCAGTTCTTGGGTACCCGGAATTTCGTGAACTCATTCACCAAGGCAGTGAAGC
>Ga0111182_1011_pt1 | contig 27253 bp, 33 predicted proteins | sample DeeMarSWOR324_28_FD_80239 | JGI IMG/M metagenome (GOLD analysis project Ga0111182, IMG submission 80239) | Nitrospira bacterium SM23_35 | reverse complement strand
TTCGGGCTGCAGCTCCTGCGGCGAGTAAGACAGAGCGGTGTTCCCCGTTCATCGTCCGCGAAGACTCAGGAAAAATGATACGATCAGGAGAATGGTGAGGGAAACCTCACTGTCTCCTGATCATTTTGTATATCCTCTTTTTGTTACCTCCGGCAAAGGCACACGGAAAGAGATATCCTCTATGCCCGGGTGTTATCAAGAGTCTATCGATACCGTAGCCAGGCATGCTAAGGAAGTCTTTGCGCTCGGCATTCCAGCGGTGATACTCTTCGGCATTCCCGAACACAAGGACGAGACCGGCTCGGGGGCATATGATGATCAGGGCGTCGTTCAGAAGGCTATCAGGTCAATAAAGAATAAGGTACCTGAATTGTTTGTCGCCACCGATGTTTGTTTGTGCGAATATACAAGCCACGGCCACTGCGGAGTCATAAAAAATGGTGATGTGCAGAACGATCTAACCCTTGAATTGCTGGTGAAGGAAGCGGTTTCCCACGCGAAGGCCGGTGCTGATATGGTCGCTCCATCGGATATGATGGACGGAAGGGTCGGCACAATCCGCGCCGCCCTGGATGAAGAGGGATATGAAGAACTCCCGATTATGTCCTATGCCGCGAAATATGCATCGGCGTTTTACGGCCCGTTCAGAGATGCTGCCGAATCAACTCCCCAGTTCGGCGACAGGCGCTCATACCAGATGGATCCTGCCAACAGGAGAGAGGCCTTGAAGGAGGTGGCGCTTGATGTTCAGGAAGGTGCCGATATTGTTATGGTGAAACCCGCACTTGCATATCTTGACGTTATCTCAGATGTTAAGGACGCTTTTGATGTCCCCGTGGCAGCCTACAATGTGAGCGGAGAATATTCACTCGTAAAAGCTGCCGGAAAACTCGGGTGGATAGATGAGCAGCGTGTCATGATGGAGATACTTACCTCGATTAGGCGTGCAGGGGCTGATCTCATACTTACCTATTTTGCAAAAGAAGCCTCAAAAATTCTCAATAAATAATTATCTGCATCAAAGTTTTCCTTGACGCTTCTTTCCCCAGGACTTAGCCCAGATTATTCATATACTGTGGTACCTTGACAGGACACAATATTGTCGCTCATTCTCGGTCTTCGACCTCTACATAGTGTTTGAATATCTGCAAAATAAATCCGCTCAAACACTATGTCCTGTTAGTATCCAAGGAAATTTGTGAATTATATAGGTTAGAATGTAAGGGAAAATTTCATGCAATCATATTTATCATAGGAGGGAGGATTAAGATGAAGAAGACGTCCATTATCCTGCTGTCAATGTTCGTTCTTATCGTGTCGGGGTTTCTTGCGCAGGGGTATTCTGAAGATGTCAATAAGGAGGATTGTTTCTTCCTGTCGAGTCTTCATCATACGTCGAGGGGGATGGCTTACTGGTATGATAAAGCGAATGGCGGTCTTGAAACACTTACCGGCATACCGTATGCAAGTCCGAAACTCGATTGCACTAACTGTCACGTAAAGTCATGTGACGTCTGTCATAAGACGGTAACCGAAGATAAGTTGTCTTACTCTGTTAAAGCAGCGCAGAATCAGGATGTCTGTCTGAATTGCCATAAACGGGAAAAGACTCTCATGAAGATTGATAAAGATGCCAATCAGGTTGATGTCCACGTGGACAAGCAGATGCGATGCATGAATTGTCATAGAACGAGAGAAGTCCACGGTGACGGAAAGGAATATAATTCCATGAAGCAGCCTGGAGCGATCGATGCGAAATGCAAGAAGTGTCATCCGTCGGTTCCCGAAAGTATCTCACATGAGATTCACGGGGATAGGTTGGAATGTAACGCATGTCACGTCCGTCATGTTGTAAGCTGTCAGAACTGTCATATTGAGACCATTATCAATGAGCGGAAGCGCGTAGATATCAAAGTCTCCGGATGGTTGTTTCTGATGAATTACGAAGGTAAGGTAACATCAGCAAATACCCAGACATTTGTGGTGCCGGGGAATAAGACCTTCATCTTATTTGCTCCACAGAACAGTCATTCGATCATGAGGGAGGGACGTAAGTGTGGTGACTGCCATGGTACTGATATCGTCAAACAGGCTCAGAATGGTAAGGTGAAGCTGACTTGGCTTGAAAACAATGAATTGAAGAATCTTAAGGGTGTAATCCCTGTCGTTGAGGGAGTGGAATATGATTGTGTATATCAGGATTATAAAAACGGGAAATGGCTTCCCATCCAGAATCCACCATCACCTATGGTCCAATATAGCGGCTATGGCAAGCCCTTGACAAAGGATCAGTTGAAGAAACTGGCGCACCCGATGGGCAGGTAGGTAACGGCTACTTCACAAACAATTATATAGAACGACTTAATACCAATGCAGCTTGTCATTCCGGCTTGACCGGAATCTTTCTGAAGAAGAGGGATTCCCGACCTCCCGAAAGCATTCGGGATTGCGGGAATGACATATGAGTAATGTCGTAATGTGAAAATTATGCCCCATAAAATTTAGACGGGCCTTGCAGAACGTGCCATTCAGCTTCTTCAAAGACTTTTATGCACTCCTTGACTGTCATCCCCCGTTTGCCTTCTGTCTCTTTCTCGGTGTCGCGGGGGTTGGCCCCGGCTTCCGCCCACAGGAGGTTGGCCCCTGCAGCGGGGATTCGCCGTGCTGCCCCACTATACACCGGTTTGGCGTCACGGGTAATTATTGTCTTTTCTACTAATTCTTCAATAGAATGTTCATTACCAACCGGCTCGACACAAGTACCCAATGATAGTCCGGCTTCTCTCGCATTTTTAAAAGTCATGAGTCTTTTATTGACAGGAATTGTTGTATCTCGACCTTCACCTAATCTCACAGCATGGTATATTCCCACAAAACCGGTATCTTTCAGCTTTTTTGCCTGTTCTCTGGTAAAATCTCCGATGTTTGCAACAAGGACAGTTTCCGGGCGGAGGGATTTCCTGATTTCCCGGGAGATGTTGACGAATTTTTCGAACGAATAATCAGCCGTACTCATGATATAAACGGCATTCGCTCCGTCACCTTCGAGCTGTTTTGCTTTTGCAACAGCTTCCTCCGCTGAAATTTCAACCCTTTCAGTAAAAACTTTGTTTTTGGCCGCAAACGAACAAAATGAACAGTTCCTAGGGCACGGAGCAATATTTAAACCCACTTGCGCATGAACTTCCGCCAGGCCATTGCCTGCATGCTCACTCTTTCTTCGAGAAGCTGCGAGCATCATTGCAGATTCTTCGGAAAAGAGGGGAACCCGGAATAATGAGGTAATTTCCTCTCTGCTGAGCGATGCTCCGTCTAATGCCTTTTGCAGTATTTCCCTAATCAGAATACTATACCCCAAGCCTAGTTCTCGCGATCGTGCGAATTAATAATTATACCATTGATTCTATGGTAAGCGCGGTCATATATTGCCGTTAAATTCCACTTGACAGGAAATTCTCATGGGTATAAAATGATATTGACAATCATTATCAATAAGGAGATTAGTCGTTATGCCGTGGAGAGATGGATCCGGACCCCCATGGTTGCAGGGGAAATTAAAGGGTTGTGGTTACAGGCTGACAGTACCGAGAGAAGCCATCCTGGATGTTTTGAGTAACACAAATGAACATCTGTCTGCTGAAGATATTTATCTAAAGGTACACAAGGTGCATCCTGCAATCGGATTGACGACTGTGTACCGAACTTTAGAACTGCTGGTGCAAACGGGGATGGTGTTCAAATTCGACTTTGGCGATGGCAGAGCCAGATATGAATTATCTGAAAGTCCAAAGGGTATTGGGCACCATCACCATCTCGTGTGCACCAAATGCCGCAGGATCGTTGATTATCAGGATTTTATTGATGAAGAAAAAGAGCTCTTGAAAAAGACCGAACGGGGGCTTTCTAAGAAATATAATTTTCAGATTACGAACCATCTCATCCAGTTTTACGGGTTATGTTCGCGCTGTCTGAAGAGCGGTTAAAAAAATTTGTCATATAATGAAAATGATTATCATTAGCACCAATGGACACGAGACTTTTTGATGACCTGTATAGGAATTTTCTGATCGATATTTCGATCAGAATCATAAGGAAGCAGATTTTTCAATACCATGAAAACATTACAATTTAGAAATTGCAAAGTATGCATAAACCCTTTCTGCTCAATTATTGCGGTGATGATCATTTTCTCTTGCGTGAAAGTCATGACACCTATTGACGGTTACCGTTTGCACGCTTTTGACTATCTGATTATTTCCTTTGTGATTCTCGTTGGTTCGATGGGTTGTCTCTTCTTACACGAGTATGCACATGTTCTGGCATCGAGGAGGATAGGCTTATCGGTTAAGGAAATTACGGTGTCATTGTTTGGAGCTTACACGTCACTTCATGGTAGCCCTTTGCAACCACGAGAGGCACTCGTTGTATCTATAGCCGGGCCTGTCGCAAATGTCTTTATAGGAATCATTTTCTATGCAGGTTACCTTGTTTTCCTGCAATCAGATATTGTCGGTACTATATTCTTTTACCTGAGCGTTTTCAATGGTGTTCTGAGCGCTTACAATTTAATGCCAGTTATGCCTTTAGATGGAGGATTGATTGTGCGTTCCACATTGTGGTTGGTGAGCGGTAACTGGACATGGGCAACGCGAAGAGCACTCCTCATTGGCAACGGATATGCTGTACTTTGCATTATCGCAGGAATCATGCTTGTCACCATGCAGCATAGTCTCATCGGTGCCGTTTTATGCGTTCTGGGGTTATCTCTTTGGCAAAGTGAAAAATTAGCATATCAACGAATGTTGGCAGCAAAAATATTGAACATAGTAAACCCTAAGGGCTATCGAAAGGAGGTGATGAGAGATGCCATTCGGTGACGGAACAGGACCTCAGGGCTTCGGGCCAAGGACAGGAAGAGGGTCAGGATATTGCGCTGGCTTTGGAATGCCTGGTTCCATGAATTCTGTGCCTGGAGGAGCGGGCTTTGGCTTCGGTCGCGGCAGGGCAATGGGCTGCCAGTGGTTTGGAGGTGGTCGTGGATGGCGGAACTGGTATCGTGCAACTGGATTAAACCACTGGGCACGAGCAGGGTATGGATATCCTTATGCACCATCATGTACCGCCAAGGAGGAAACAAACTTTCTTAGGGAAGAGGCAGAATTTCTGAGAAAGCAGCTCGAAGACATTCAAAACCGGATCAGTACTTTAGAAAAGGCAGAAACGCAGGAAAGCTGATATGTCCAATATCAGGTTGCCATTGCGATCTCGCTCCCCCCTTCCTGTATCAAGAGCAGATGTTTTGAGTATTCTGCCTTGAGAGTGGATCGCAATGGTTTTTTTAAGAAAAGTTAAGGGAGGTAACATCGCGTGAGAGTTGCAATATCTACAGACGGTGAATTTGTATCGGAACATTTCGGAAGATGTCCGTCTTTTACGGTAGTCGATATTGAAGACGGCATAGTCAGGAGTACCATGGCCTTGGAAAATCCCGGACATCAGCCAGGGGTCATCCCCCAATTTTTACATCAGAAGGGAGTTAACTGTATTGTGGCAGGCGGCATGGGAATGCGTGCAAGAGGTTTTTTTGATGAGGTCGGTATGCAAGCGATTCTGGGTATTACAGGAAGGATCGACGATGTAATCCGGAAACTTCAGAATGGAATACTGCAGGGAGGTGAGAGTCTCTGCAAGCCAGGTGCAGGAAAAGGATATGGTCTTGACAAGGAAGTGTGTGACCATCCAGATGAAGCGCATAAAAAGTGTAAACACTAAAGAGAGGTGATAGATATGAAAATTTGTATAACGTCACAGGAAGACAATCTCGATGCACAGGTCGATCCCCGCTTTGGCAGATGCCGATATTTTGTTATTGCTGATCCGGAAACCCTTCAGTATGAGGCGATTGTGAATCCTAATATTGATGCGAGGGGTGGTGCAGGCATACAATCAGGGCAGATTATGGCCGAAAAGCAGGTCAAAGCAGTTGTCACGGGAAATGTAGGTCCGAATGCTTTTCAGACGCTCAATGCAGCCGGAATTACGGTGGTAACAGGTGCGTCGGGCACTGTCAGGCACGCGATAGAAAAATACAAGAACGGGGAATTAGAAACAGCCCAGGGACCAACAACCGGCGCCATGATGGCGCACGGGAAATAGGGAGGTGATTGGAATGCCAAGAGGACAGGGTCAAGGTTCTGGTTCGGGCGGCGGGATGGGAAGAGGTGCTGGCAGCGCTGGTAGAAGAGGAATGGGAGGTAAAAAAGCTGGAGGCCCGGGAGGTAATTGCATCTGCCCCAATTGTGGAGAAAAAGTTGTCCATCAGCAGGGTGTCCCCTGTTACTCAGTCAACTGCTCCAAATGCGGTGCAAAAATGGTGAGGGAATAGAGGTGTTAGAAATGCAATCTCCTTGGAAAGAGGTGGAATATGCGTAAGGAACAGGAATGTAAAACGAATGAAAGCAGTTCAAAGCGGAATCTCCCGACAAGGGAGGAGATTGAAGAGATGCGGGAAAAGCTTGCGCTGCAGGATAATATCGGGCGTATCAGCCACAAAGTTGTTGTACTGTCAGGTAAAGGGGGTGTCGGCAAGAGTACGGTTGCTACCAATATAGCAGTCGCCCTGTCTGTAAAGGGACAGAAGGTCGGACTGATGGATGTTGATATCCATGGTCCGAGTATTCCTAAAATGCTGGGACTTGAAGGAAACGTACTGAGAGGAACAGAAACAGGGCTTACGCCGATAGTGTATAGTGATAATTTACGGGTGATGTCAATCGGGTTTATCCTGAGGAGTCAGAACGATGCAGTTATTTGGAGGGCACCACTGAAACACAAGCTCATAAGAGATTTTCTTACCGATGTGAAATGGGGTGAGATTGATTATCTTATTATTGACTCTCCTCCAGGAACCGGAGACGAACCTCTTTCTGTTGCTCAGTTGATTGAAGATGCAGACGGAGCTGTCATTGTGACAACCCCTCAGGATGTAGCCCTTATAGATGTGCGCAAGGCTATAACGTTTTGTCGTCAGGTAAACCTTCCGGTTTTGGGGGTTGTTGAGAATATGAGTGGCTTTGTTTGCCCTCATTGTGGTAAGACGGTGAATATATTTAAAACTGGTGGTGGTGAATCAATGGCATCAGATATGGGCGTGCCTTTTCTCGGACGTATACCACTGGAACCGAAGATTGTCGATGCAGGCGACAGCGGAAAACCGTATTTTGAGTACTACCGGGAGTCGGAAACCGCAAAGGCTTTCAATAGGGTAATAGAAACCCTGCTCTTGTTGAACTCTCAAAGGAAAACTGCTTCTTCAGGAGAGTGAATCCATGCCTGTTTATGAATATAAATGTGAAACATGCGAATATGTATTTGAAGTGAACCATGCAATGAACGAAAATCCGGCTGTGTTCTGTCCGGAGTGCAATGCAAACGCCATGAAGATTATTACCGGAGGAACGGGGTTTATTATGAAAGGCTCTCATCATAAGGGTACCGGCATCCAGTGCGGAAGGGAACAGACATGCTGCGGAAAAAGCACCCCGTGTGAAACACGACCGTGTGACAAATAAGATGACAAGAGGAGGAATAATCCATTGATCATATCGATTGCAAGCGGGAAAGGCGGCACCGGAAAGACCACTGTTGCGGTGAATCTTGCCTTATCGCTTCAGAATGTCCAGTTTCTGGACTGTGACGTGGAAGAACCGAATGCGCATCTTTTTCTGAAGCCAAAAATGCACTCGAAGAAAATTGCTACTATCCCGGTACCCCAGGTTGATGAAACGCGATGTGATTTCTGTGGGAAATGCAGTGAGGTGTGCGCTTACAATGCGATTGCTGTTTTTCCGGGCAACGAAAACAGAATCGGGAGCGGTGTTCTGATTTTTCCCCATCTCTGCCATGGTTGCGGAGGCTGTACGCTCCTGTGTCCGCGTGGTGCCATCCATGAAGTGGACAAGGAAATAGGCGTGATTGAAAAAGGCACATGCGGGGCTATGCATTTTGTTCACGGCAAATTACATATCGGGGAAATTATGTCACCGCCTTTAATCAGACAGGTGAAGCTTTCTATTGACCGGTCACGCACAGTCATCATTGATGCTCCTCCTGGGACTTCCTGTCCTGTTATCGGCTCGGTAAAAGGGAGCGATTTCTGCATCCTCGTCACCGAGCCGACTCCTTTTGGATTGCATGACCTCATTCTGGCGGTTGAAGTGCTTGAGAAAATGGAGATTCCCTTCGGGGTTGTGATAAACCGCTCTGATATCGGGGATAGCGGGGTGGACAATTTTTGCCGGGGCAGGAATATTCCCATCCTTATGCAGATTCCTTTCGACAAGGAGATTGCATTTCTCTATTCGAACGGCATCCCATTCGTCACGGAAAAGGAAGAGTACCTTCAGAAATTTGAGAATATGTTTGAAGCTATTGAAGCAGGCATCAGCGGGAAGGCTGCACGATGAACGTTATCGACAGAATGCGCTTGCTTGATATTAAACCATATGTGCCGGATTTTGAACCGAGACAAGAAGTCGGAACCGGCTGGCTTGAGGGGACATTACCATGAAACAGATAGTTGTTATAAGCGGAAAGGGAGGTACAGGGAAAACCGTCTTAACCGCATCTTTTGCCTCACTGGCCGGTAACAAAGTCATGGTCGACTGTGATGTGGATGCGGCAGATTTGCATCTTTTGTTGAAGCCGGACATAAAGGAACGGCATGAGTTCAGAAGTGGTGTAACCGCCAGGATAGACAGAGACATTTGTCAGGAATGCGGTGAATGTATTTCAGCCTGCCGATTCGAGGCAATAAGTGAAGATTTCAGGGTAGATCCAGTCTCATGTGAGGGATGTACTGTCTGCAGCCATGTTTGTCCCGCAGGTGCGGTCATAATGGAAGAAAATATTTCAGGAGAGTGGTACATTTCAGAGACAAAATACGGTGCTCTTGTGCATGCGAAATTGGGCATCGCCGAAGAAAACTCGGGCAAGCTCGTTGCGCAGGTGCGTCAAATTGCAAAAGATATAGCCGAGAAAACAGAGAGAGATTACGTGATAATTGACGGCCCCCCCGGCATCGGCTGTCCTGTCATTGCAGCAATCACCGGTGTTGACCTCGCACTCATTGTAACAGAGCCAACCCTGTCGGGCATGCATGACATGGAAAGGGTGGCACAGGTGTCGAAACATTTCGGGATTCCAACGAAAGTGGTTATCAATAAATACGACTTGAATCTGAAAAACAGCGAAACTATCAGAAAGATGTGTGACCAGGCAGATATGGAAGTGGCAGCACTTCTGCCGTTTTCCCGGCAGGTTAGTGAATCAATCGTTCAGGGAATTCCTCTCGTCGAATTCAGCAAGAACGGAATATCCGGGGACATCGCTCTGCTCTGGGAGAGGATCAGATAATTTATGAAACATGTATATGGCCCCGTGCCCTCACGGAGGTTGGGCTTTTCCCTTGGGATAGATGTAGTTCCTTATAAGACCTGTACGCTTGACTGCATATATTGTCAACTCGGAAGGACAACCCAGAAAACGACAGAGAGAAAACACTATTCGGAAAAAGATGCTGTTTGCAGAGAAGTGCAGGAAACCTTGGACAAACAACAGCGTGTCGATTATATAACCTTCTCCGGTTCCGGTGAGCCAACCCTGAATGCTGAAATAGGTGCTCTCATCAGAGAGGTAAAAACGATAACGCCGGTGCCGGTGGTCGTTCTTACCAACGGAACCTTGCTTTTTCGGAAAGATGTTCAGGAAGATCTTGCAGGTGCTGATATTGTAATGCCTTCTCTTGATGCCGCTTCTCAGAAGGTGTTTGAACGTATCAACAGACCTCACAAGTCTCTCGATATACAGACAATTATTCATGGGCTCACAGCATTCAGGAAACGGTACACCGGACAGGTATGGCTGGAGATTATGTTTGTGGACGGTTTCAATAATGATCACAACGAATTGCTTTTCTTAAAGGAGGCAGCATCAGAAATCGACCCTGATAAAATCTATCTTAATACCGTCGTAAGACCGCCGGCTGAAACATATGCAAAACCGCTCAACAAGGACGAGATGTTAACGCTAAGAAGTTACCTGGACCAACGCTGTGAAGTTATTGCAGAATTTCATGGGCAAAAAATCGAGGAAACTCAGAATGTTGATGAAGCAATTATCGAGATGACCAGAAGACGTCCCTTAACCATTACCGATATAGCAAATGTCCTTGGCATCTCGGGGGTGAACGCTGAAAAATGGGTAAATGGTCTCGAAGAGTCGGGCAAGCTCAAAGAGCGGCAATATAAGGGAGAAAAATATTACTCGTATACAGTGGAACCGCAGAGATAACTGACAAGAACCGGGGGATGAAGCTTTCCGAACTTGAGCGTTGGTTTGAAGTTTTCGACTGATCTTTCTCATAAGCGCAGACATTGTTTTCGCCCCGGCGAATCCGCTGAGGCGGACAAAATTTATTTACCCCGATGATGTTTGCCTCACCGAATCCCCGAAGTGAAAAATAAAGTCAGCAAAACCAATTATTGAAAAATGACTTTTTCAGCGTCCCGTTAAAAATGTGCTTCTGTAGGACACAGGTTGACAAAGAGTCATTGTTTATAATAAAGTATATTGAGACTCAATCTCAATGGAAGAAGAAATATTCAGACAATATCTTGAGAAGAACGGGCAGCGGTTAACGAGGGAGAGGAATGCTGTTTTGGAGAAGGCTTTGTCGTGCAGGGGACACTTTGATCCTGAAACCCTTTACGTAGACATGAGGAAGAGGGGCATGAAGGCATCAAGGGCCTCCGTATACAGAACCCTCAATTTGCTGTGTGAATGCGGACTTGTGGAAAAAGTCAACAAAACGGAACACGGCACCATTTACGAACAGGCACTCGGCCGCCCTCATCACGATCATATGGTCTGTATTCATTGCGGAAAAATTATAGAATTTTTTTCTGAAAGCCTCGAAAAACTGCAGGAAGAGATATGCAGTGAACGGGGATTCAGAGGGAAAAATCATACGCTTGAAATTCGCGGATATTGCAAAGACTGTGAAAGAGGGAAAGACGTTGCGGAAGGAGAGAAAACATATGGGCGGTGATCTCATGCCACTGATCTTGCTGAAGGAAGGCCAGGAAGGGATCGTGCATATGGTCTCTGGAGGATTGGGACTGATTGGCAGGCTTGCTTCTCTGGGGATAACTTCTGGTATGAGGGTCAAGGTGGTCAGGAATATTGGTGGACCTTTAATAATTACGACGAATGGTACAAGGATTGCCATAGGAAGGGGGCAGGCCCAGAAAATACTTATCCGGCGTTTGGCCGCCGGAATGGTGCAAGCAGAGATTGCATGACAGCAGGGAAAGACCTGCTGGTTGCCCTTGCCGGACAGCCAAATGTCGGCAAATCAACAGTTTTCAATCTGTTGACCGGCCTGTCTCAGCATGTCGGTAACTGGCCGGGCAAGACGGTCGAAAAAAAAGAAGGTTTTTGTTCCACGAATGGCACAAGGATAAAAATCGTAGACCTTCCCGGCAGCTACAGCCTGACTGCCTATTCTGAAGAAGAAAGAATAGCGAGAGACTTTATCATTAATGAACGGCCGGACGCGGTTGTTCTCATGGCTAACGCCTCGGCACTCGAAAGAAGTCTATATCTCCTCGCGGAGTTTCTGCTTTTAAAAGCACCGGTCATTTTTGCCCTCAATATGACGGATGTGGCGGAGCAGCAGGGGATCCGGATCGATGTCGGCCTTCTCGAAAAATACCTCGGGGTTCCTGTTATCCCCATGATCGCTTCAAAAAACCGGGGTACCAAAGCATTGATCTCCGAGATCCTTCTCCTTACAGAAGGAAAAAAGGAAAACAGGCCTTCTCTGGCCGAAGTTTCTGATGACCATAAAGAGATCTTTCTTGAGCTGGCCGATATTCTCGAACAATATATTACCCCGCCGTATCTGACAAAATGGACTATTACGAAAATTATGGAGGGTGATCCTGATATAACTGAGAAGATGAGCCGAACTGTCCGGCCCGATTCGTGGAACAAGGTTCAGGCCCTCTTGAGAAAACACGAAGATTCACTTCTTGCTGTCGTCAAGGGGCGATATGACTGGATTGAGGGCGCTGTTCGCGCTTCTCTTTCCGAGTTCAAGAGGGGGCAGATCCTTCTGACGGATCGACTGGATCATGTTCTCACGCGTCCTGTGTTTGGGATCCCGATTCTTCTGGGTGTTCTTGCCCTTGTTTTTTCGCTAACCTATGGCCTGGGGTTGCCGTTGCAACAACTGCTCGAATCCCTCATGAACTCTCTTGCGGGCTGGGTCGAACCGTTTCTCGGGAAATCATTCTGGCTGAGGGGAATCATCGTCGACGGTTTACTTGGTGGAGCGGGAACAGTTATGACATTTCTCCCGGTGCTTTTCTTTTTTTTTGCAGCCATGGCATTTCTCGAAGACGTGGGATATATGGCAAGAGCTGCTTTCGTCATGGACAGATTTATGCATGTGATCGGACTTCACGGGAAAAGTTTCCTTCCTTTCTGTTTGGGCTTCGGCTGCAATGTTCCGGCTGTCATGGGTGCGAGAATCCTGGAATCAGGCAGGATACGGTTCCTCACAATCTTCCTTACTCCCTTTGTTCCCTGCACTGCTAAGCTGGCTGTCGTCACGCTTATTGCAGCTGCCATATTTGGGAAGACTGCGCTCATCATGTCGTGGGCGCTCGTCGCCGGAAACATTTTGATCCTCGGTTTTGCGGGCTTCATAGCGAGCAAGTTCCTTTTCAAAAAACAGCACATGCCTTTTATCATGGAACTTCCTTTTTATCACAAACCGAACCCGAGAACGATAGGAATGGTTGTCTGGAAAAGGATTACAGCCTTCATCAGGAAGGCCGGAACGATTATTGTGATATTTTCCGTGCTTCTTTGGTTATTGTCTCATATTCCAGGCGGACATATCGAAGGCAGCATTCTTGGTTTGGTAGGGCAGTCGATTGAGCCTATCGGGGGCCCAATAGGGCTTGACTGGAAGATGATCGTCGCGCTCCTGGCGAGTGTCACGGCGAAGGAAAACTCGATAGCAGCACTGGGGGTACTCTATGGTGTTGGAGAAGAAGGTATTAGGGGAATTCTGCCGACTGTGATGAGTCACGCATCAGCACTCTCTTTCCTGGTGATACTTATGCTGTTTGTACCCTGTGTTGCCACGCTCGTGGTCATGAAACAGGAGATGGGTGGATGGCGTTGGTTCCTATCTTCTTTCCTCTTCATGCTTGTTCTGTCTTATGTATCCGGTATGGCTGTCTATCAGTTTGCTCTCATGGTCGGACTATGACTTGTGATGTGTATGCTATTTTTTCTTAACCCCCGGATTGCTGTCTTCCATTGGATTGCCTTGCTGCGTAAGATTTTGAGAGGAAATGATTACATTCAAACAATTAAGAAGGCATATTGAAAAGATCGGGAGAAAGAAGAGACCTTTCATCGCCTTTCAGATCGAACCTACTTCGAGATGCCAACTCAGATGTGTCATGTGTCCGAGGACTATTTTTTCAAGAGAATGGGATAACGGGGACATGCCTCTCTCTCTCTATGACAAGATAAGCACGTCTTTCCATCTTGTTGACAATATTCATCTTCAAGGGTGGGGTGAACCGCTTCTTCATCCCGAAATTTCTCTCATGATTCAGAAAGCAAAAGCAGTGCCTTGCAGGACAAGTCTCACAACAAACGGGGTCCTTCTTAGCGAGCCCGTATCACATGATTTTATCGAAAAGGGTCTCGATGCTATCGTGATCTCTATTGCTGGAGCAGTGAGCGAAACGCATGAGGCTATCCGCTGCGGTTCTCACTTCGGGCAGATTATCGATAATGTAAAAGTGCTGGCACATTTGAAATTGAGTATGAAATCCAAGACCCCCAAAATCGTGCTTTCTTTTCTGATGACAAAGAAAAATATCGAAGAGCTGCCTGAGGCAGTGCTGCTCGCGAAGGATACAGGATCGGATGAAATGGTCGCAACAAATGTGGATTACATAGCGGGACAATATCAGGATGATATGAAGATATTTTCCTGTAAAGAAGCAGACAGTGAATACAAGAAAATCGTAGAAAAAGCCTTGCGGACGGCAAAAAAGGCAAAAATTACTTTTCGTGTTTATCCTCTGGAGATGGAAGAACTTATCATGTGCGAGATGAATCCGCTGAAAATCGTGTTCTTGTCACACGATGGATGTGTCTCTCCTTGTGTTTATTTGAATCTGTCTAAAAAAGGATGGATTCCGCGGATATTTTGTGGAAATTATCAAGGGATACAGAAACAGCGCTTTGGATATGTCGGAGAGGATGACTTTGTCGAGATTTGGGAACGCAAAGAATACAAGAACTTCAGGGAACCCTATGTTAGGAGAATGGCTTTCAACAAGAGAGCATTCGATGTTATCGCTGACGTGCAATCTTCAAAGGCTGCTATGGATGAACTGGAAAAACTGGAAGCGGTGCTGAGAGATAATCCCTTGCCAGCGGTATGCAGCACCTGCTATAAGGCTTACAATATTTAAGATTTTTCGATAATTTTTTAAAAATGTTTTACAATGGACCGTACTACTTTTTTAAAGTGATACCGGTAAGTCTTTCTGAAAGGTGAGAAAACATATGGAACTGGATGAAGTTGTCATAACGAAGGCGATTGTCGATCAATTCTGCAAAAAGCTGACCAATCATCTTGAAACTGATGTCGCTATTGTAGGGGGGGGACCTTCAGGTCTTGTCGCCGGTTATTTTTTGGCAAAAGCGGGCAGGAAAACCGTTCTGTTCGAACGCAAGCTGAGTGTGGGTGGCGGTATGTGGGGTGGCGGCATGTTATTCAACGAAATTGTAGTTCAGAAAGCCGCAGTTCGGATTCTTAAAGAATTTGGAATAACGTACTGCGAATTTCAGAAAAATTACTATACTGCGGATTCCGTTGAGTCGATTTCCACGCTTATTTCCAGGGCGGTGCAGGCCGGTGTGACGATCTTTAACTGCATCACTGCCGAAGATGTGCTGATGCGCACGTCACGCGTTACCGGTCTGGTGCTGAATTGGTCGGCAGTCGAAATGGCACGCCTTCATGTCGACCCACTGGCTGTTCGTTCCCGCTTTGTCGTCGATGCCACGGGCCACGAAACTGCGGTGGTCAGACTGGTTCAGAATAAAGTGCCCGGGACGCTGAAAACTCTAAGCGGGAAAGTAGAGGGAGAGAAATCGATGTGGTCGGATAAGGCCGAGAGCCTGACGCTCAAAAATACGAGAGAAGTTTTCCCCGGTTTATATGTGGCCGGCATGGCTGCAAATGCGACATTTGGAGGACCCCGCATGGGGCCGATATTCGGGGGGATGCTCCTTTCAGGCGAAAAAGTTGCAAAGCTGCTTTTGCAAGCACTTTCACAGAAATCCAAATAACCCGTTTCGTTGCAGAGGTGCTTTTCTTATATCTGAAGAACTGTTCCGGTCTGCAGATGCTGCAACTTTTCTCCAAGCACACTCTTGAGAACAGCATATGCTTTCTGACATGTGCAATGCCCCGTATACATTGACTGAATCGGATAGCGAAGAGTCTCTTTAGCGATGTTCTGTATATCAGTTTTACTGTCTGCCAGAGAGTTGCGCTTCGGCAGGCATATCAAATGAAAACCCCCTATGACTGCCTTGATAGGCAGTCCGGGGAATTTCTCTGCGACAGTATCGACCATGTTCAGCACGCCGTTATGGGAGCAGCCTGTAAAGATTACCAGATTACCGTTTTCTCTGACAGCCATGATAAGCTCATGGTCAAAATTATCTAAACTCCAGCGGGTGCCTTTCCTGGTATATAAGGATCTGTTCCCTTTTGGTTTCGGGTATGCCGTGCCGATAGTCGGAAAGATGTATACACCGGTAAGAATTTCGGTAAATTTCTCTATATACCCAAACCTCGCAGCATATGTTTTAAATAAATCCCTGTCCAGTCCTATATATCTCCTGGGCAACAGCGATGCCTTAAAGTAACACTCTCCGACCGGTGGCCTTTTAAGATAGACCTTTGCGCTCTGGTTCAACGCAAAAAAACGCTGCAATCCACCGCCATGATCGTAATGGTGGTGGGACAATACAGCTGCGTCAGCAGCGCCCAGGTCAATTCCGAGTTTATCCGCATTCTGAGAAAAAGAATCTGATGCTCCTGTGTCAAAGAGAATCGCTTTATTATCGAATGATATATGCAATGATAATCCGTGCTCTGCAGACAAACCAGTGTTGTTATCTGCCTGCGTATTTTCGATCAGGGTGGTAATGATCATAAATCACACTGTCTTTTTAATCCGGTAAGAGGCTTAATATCCAAGATAGGTGTTCTGTTTACCATATCCAGGCCTTTTACATAAACAACATTTTCTTCAATACCAGTGACTCTGAGAACTGACATGCCTATGGGATTAGGCCTTATGGGTGAACAGGTACTGAAAACACCGAGTTGTTCCATTCGATGCGGAGGTTTCTGGACGAGATGATCTGCGGTAAACTCCCGGCTCTGATGAAAATTGAAAAGAACAAGGATATCCTGCCCTTTCTGAATATCCTTTAAACCTTTTTTGTACGCTTCCGCAATGACGATTTTCCCTGGAACATCGGAAAGTGTCCAATGGCGGGGTATTGCGACGGCATCTGTTTGTACAAAACCGATAGGCTTGAATTCGATGGCCATATTTTCCTCATGCGAAGAAAAGATATTTGCCATAACTATACACAATCTTATTGGGTTTGCACAAAAAAAGCAGCACATAGGGAAAAGGAGACCTTGCTATTGTTATGGGCATATGCTTATAATTAAATATGTCGAGACCGAGAAAATGCAGAGTCATTCAATGCAAACCCGATGCAACATATTTTAAGCCACGGGGGATACCGTTAGTGGATCTCGATGAGATCAGCATTTCGATTGATGAGCTTGAATCAATAAGGCTTGCGGATTTCGAGGGCCTTTATCATGAAGACGCCGCTCTGAAAATGAAGATCTCGAGGCAGACATTCGGGAGAATCCTCAATGAAGCGCGCAGAAAAGTTGCCGAGTGCCTCTTGAAAAGTAAAGCCTTGAAAATAGAATTACCAAAAAAGGAGGAGCTGTATGAAAGCATGTTTTCCGGTAGCAGAAGTCAAAGGAATTGACAGTGAAATTTATGGTCATTTCGGTTCGGCCCCAGCGTTTATTATAGTTGAGACTGACGATAATACAGTGACCACGATTAAGAACAACGATCAGCATCATGCCCACGGTGCATGCAACCCGCTGAAGAAATTTAATAACAATCAGGTTGACGCGCTCGTTGTTGGGGGAATTGGAATGGGAGCATTAAATGTATTAAATCAATCCGGCATCCGCGTATTCCAGGCCCAGGCTCCAACAGTGCAGGAGAATATCGTTTTCCTGAAGGCGGGAAACCTGCCGGAGTTTTCTCCACAGCATACCTGCGCAGGTCATGGTCATGGGGGTGGCTGCGGACATTAGGAACAGTCTCATGATAGTCTGCGTTTTTAGGGCGTCATTCCCGCGAAGGCGGGAATCCAATTTATAAGAGAATGGATGCCCGACTAAGAACCTCGGGCATGACGCATAAGCGAGAAATCATTAAATATCATTAAGGGACATTTTTATATTTTGAAGTTAATGAAAACAAGGAGCTTGTCATGGCAAAAGGTAAGAAGAGAATTGCGATATTGGCGTGCAAAAATATCAAAGGGGTCTCTTGTGTCGGTGGTTGCCTGAAATGTTTTAAGGGAATCGCTGAGAGGGCCGGTGAGTATGAGCGCTGGAAAGATTATGATGTTGAAGTCATAGGAATGGACGATTGTGGCGGCTGCCCCGGTGTTATTATGCCCAAACTCCTTCTCATGAAAGATATGGGGAAGCTTTATGACAGAGATTTTGATGCAGTGCATCTCGGCACGTGTATTATGAAAGCGACTCAGACAGCAAAATGCCCGATCGATGTTGAAAAACTAAAAGGGCTGATTGAAACGAAGATGGGGAAAGAGGTTATTCTGGGCACACACGCTTATTAAATCCATCATACGCTTTCATCGCATTTGATCAGGGCGGTCGGCGTTTTAATCTGTTTCTAATTGATGCTTCTATGCAAAGGTTCAAGAAATATATAGGCAAAGACTTTATTCTCGGAAATGTAAAAGACACTGAAGCACTGAGGTCAACAGGTTTCCTCTGCGATAATATCCCTGATTCAATAGGAGATTTTGACGAACTCGAATTCTTATCGGAATGGGATGGAAAGCAACTTCTCATGTGTCTCGCAGTATTAACGGGAAAAGTCAAAAGAATCATGTTCGTTATGAGAAACAGTGAAGACCCTGATGATGTGAGACCACTGAGTGAAGGCGAACTGAGGGATTTTCTGGATCAGAAAGGCGACCAGTTAGTCAGTTTTTTTGAAAGTATCACTCAGTGAGGATACTGTATGTTCTATCGATTATCCAAAGGTCTCAGCAGGATTTGTGAAATGAGGGTGAAAAATATTATGAAAAACCTCATGCGGGGACTTTTTTGCTGCATGGTTATTTTGATGGGTTACTCGGCCCATGCTGGAAGCTGGGATCAATGCAAAGGTTGCCATGATGGGGCATTTGCTCCTGACGCGAAAGCTCTCAAACAAAAATACAAGACAGTGGACGATTTGATAAAGGCTGCGAAAAAGTCAGATGAGCCTCTGATGAATCGCTATAAACAGGATGAAGAGTTTCTGAGAAAGGCTGCAAAGGATATCGGCCTGCAATAGTAAACACCGGGGGAAAATGTCACACCTGCATTTTCTGCAGTTCAGTCAGCAAATCATTCAGGACAGGATATTTATTCTTTGCCAAAGCTGCATCTTCTCCGAGTAATCTCAAGCCTTCCGGAACGTATTTCAGGAAATACTTCTTCCCCTTTGTGAAAGTTAAATATGCATATGCGCCAAGGGCCTGCATATGGCGCTGAAGGCGGCAAGGAAGCAGGGTTTCCCTGAATTCATTTTTCGTAATCCCCCCTAATCCTTTTTTATGAAATGGGGAATTTTTTGGGGGGATTACTTTATAGACATAATAATCAAGCAATTTTTCCCTTAAGGCATCTTCGAGCCGGTAATACGGATCCCATAATAGTGAGACAACATCGTAGGCAGGGGGTCCGATTCTTGCTCCCTGATAATCCAGAATTCTTGGAATGCCGCCTTTGGTGATCATGATATTTTGTGACTGGAAATCACGATGAACAATTGTCTTTGGAAAAGAATCTACGGTCAAGGCGAGTTGGTGGAATTCCCCTTCAAGATATGCGAGAACCTTGCTATGAACTTCCATGAAGCTATGAACAAATCTTTCCAGAAAATAATTCGTTTCCCATCGGAGATGTTCATAATCAAAAACCCTATTATTAAGAAGCGGGCAATCATGCACATACGAGGATGCGGTTAAGTGAATTGAAATAAGGATGTCGAGAACCCTCCTGTATATCTCTTCAACCTGCTCTTCTGAACGCGGGCATCTCAGCCAACTGAAAAGAGACACGTCGCCGAGGTCCTCAAAGAGTGCTGTTTTCTTTTTAGTGTCCGCATCTATTAATTCAGGAACAGGAACGGAATATCTTCTCAAAAAGGTTGTATATTCTAAATGCCGCCGAAAGTCAGGATCGTTTTGATTACAGCGCATGTGTACCACGGAATAACCGTTTTTTCTGATCCTGTAATATTTTCTATCGGATCCGCCGGCACCGATCAAGTACAAGTGATGATCTGCACTCTCATAGAGGTCTGATTCCGCGAGTTGTACCTTGAATTGCCGACCGACTATGCAGTTTTCGAAAGGCCGGTTCTTGACGGGGAAAAGGCCGGGGTTTCCGGTAAGAACAATACAATTTCTCAGTTGAACAGGTTTTGTTTTTGACCCTGAACCGCGGCCTTGTTCGATCTTTTTTGGGGGGCGATTACGTTGCCCTGAAAGATAACCTCTATCTTCAATAACAATAAAACCATCGAAATCAATATCACTGCACTCTTTTACTGACGGATGTATATACACTGTCTCACCTGTGTTTCTCAGCTTGCCAACAACAGCCTTCGCATAAGAAGCCGGTGTTCCGATGTCTGTCCAGTAGCAGCCGGTTACATCCACAGTCCCGATTCTGTGTCCGGCTGACATGGCATTGAACCATGCATCAACGACGCTTGAATTGCCATTCGGGAGAAATTGCAGGAATTCAGGCTGGTAAAAAGCTATTCCGGTGAAGGCAACTGGGTTAGTTGGTTCTTTTCTCCTCCCCCTAAATCCCCTTACCCTCGAGGGGGGAGAAAAAGGGTGGGGATGTTTAATGATGTCTTTCAGAAAACCGTCTTTATCAATAATGAGTCTATTGAATTCAGGATAATCATGAATTGCAAGGGTTGCGATGTTCCCCGATGAAAGATGGAACTCACAAAGTCTCTTCACATCCATATCACAAATGATGTCTGCATTATAGACAAGGAAAGGACCATTTTTGAGAAAATCCTCTGCGTTTTTTAGAGCACCCCCGGTGCCCAGAATAGGATCTTCGGGAAAGATGGAAATATTTTTCCCGTATGCGGAGTGTTCCAGCCAGTCCTTGATTGCCTGTTTCTTATGATGGAGATTAATCCCTATATCATGAACGGGTAAGGCGGCTATTCTTTCGAGGACGGATTCCAAAACCGGTTTACCAAGAATCGGTAATAGTGGTTTGGGAATATATTGAGTGATGGGAAGAAGCCTCTCGCCGAGTCCTGCAGCAAGGATGAATGCTGAGATGTTCACGGTATTTTTATGTCATTTCGACTTGATCGGAATCTTTCTTGGAGTGCTCTATCATAGAGGATTCATGAAGAAGGATTCCAGACAAGCTGGAATGACAGATTGTATACATTATCATTATAAGAGGATACTCTTCTTATTAAAATCCCACTTTTATAAAGGAGATATTAGGGGGATTACTGAATGAATTACTCAATCATATAGTAAATACTTTTTTCTCATATTCTTATTAAACTGAATACATTCCTTCTGCCACCATGCTTCCATGCGATCTAATGACACACTGTTTTCGATATCCCGCCGCAACCTGTCTGTGCCGGCAAGGATATCAACAGGCATTTTCTCATATTCATACTCATAAGGAGGTTGTTCCCATGCAAATTGGTCCGGATATAAATCGTGTATTGCTTTTATCACAGCAGCTCCTGTTTTCAACGGTCTGAATTTTTCCCTGTCGGTGACATGGATCTGGGCTCCTCCACATAATCTGCCGGCATATTTTTGAAAAGTGGGCTGAAAATACACCGGCCTGAAAATTACCCCGGATATTTGATGTTTCTTGAGACGTCCCACAAGCAGATCAGGGTCAATAAACGGCGCGCCAAATAATTCGAAAGGTCTTGTTGTGCCTCTGCCTTCGCTTATATTGGTTCCTTCAAGAAGACACATACCGGGATACACCATCGCGGTATCCTGCGTCGGCATATTCGGAGATGGCATAACCCAGGGGCATCCGGTTTGGTCAAACCACATCCTTCTCTCCCATCCTTGCATCGAAATGACATAGAAATCGAGCGATGGATAGTATTCACCGTGGAGATAGTTCCCTATTTCACCGATTGTCATCCCGTGACGCACAGGAATGGGATGCCGGCCTACAAACGAGGCAAATGTTTTGTTCAAAACAGGACCTTCGGTGAGATGTCCGCCTATCGGATTCGGCCTGTCAAGTACGACAACCGATTTATTCATTTCTGTACAAGCCTGCATGCAGAGGTCCATCGTCCATATAAACGTATAGTAACGGGAACCAATATCCTGCAGATCTATGAGCATTCCATCCAAATTTTTCAGCATAAAAGTATCAGGTTTGCGGTTTCTCCCATAGAGGCTGAAGACGGGCAGGTCTGTTTTTCTGTCATGAAATCCTTCCCATTCAACCATATTGTCTTGTGTCTCACCACGAATTCCATGTTGCGGGCCGAAAAGGGCTTTGAGTTCAAATTGTTTGGATTTGTGTATCAAGCAGGCGGTATGCTCCAGATTCCTGTTTACTGATGCAGGATGTACCAGGAGGCCTACCCTGGCTTTCCTCAGGCTGCGCGGCCATTTTTCCCCGAAGAGATCAATCCCTGATTTTACAGGAAGAAGAGGCATAGGATATTACGGAATTGTGTCAATTGAGGCGAAAGCCGGTTCATGCAGAGGCAGTATAATGTCTGCCATATCCCGAACTTTCAGGACGATATCGTAGGCTTCATAGACATTGACGACTGTCCCCGGAGGGATGACTTCCATTTCCATAGCACGTATCTTCGGGGGAGGATTGAAATTTTCCATGATGAGGCAGAAACCTGTAATTGCTGCTTTCCCCTTTTCGGTATTGATCAAAACAGTCATGCCACCCTCGGTATGTGCTGGCGTATGCACCATGGTAATCCCCGGCAGGATTTCCGTATCATCTGAGAGGAGCTTAATCTGACCATTCTTTTCGGTATCAATGATAAAATCCTCATTATATCGGATGTCAAGGGGATGCACATTGTGTATTCGCTCAATTTCTTTTTGATGAACATAGAAAGTAGCATTTTTACATTTGTCATCATTCTCGCAATGATCATTATGCAGGTGAGTGTGTATGACAATATCGATATCTTCCGGCTTTAACCCCCAACGGCTTAACCCTTCCTCAAATGTGTAGATTTTTCCGCCGATCGCCTCTTCCCGCTCTCTTGATTTAAAGGGTGCCATTTCTCCGGTATCAACCAATATTTTCCGATCGCCCCCCTCGATATACCAGCAGTAGATGGGTATGGTGTATGGCTTTCCATAGTCATGTTGGTAAGTCATCATCCCTTTATCAAAAACCTTTGTACCCATCACGATGGGATGAATGCTGTAATACATTAAATCCTCCATATTTATTCCTTAAAGCATCTGAAGGGCGTAACGGTGTTCTTGTTCATGAACAGAGAATTTTCTTATTATATTCAATATAATAAAGCAAGAAGTTACGTTTTAGTATGATACTATAAATTTCTTAGGAAGTGTGAAACGTGGTTTCTGTTGCCAACAGGTTTCTTCAGGCCGGCCGCAGGAATCCCTCAGTTTTGCTTTTCTTATGGAATTATGCAACAATGTGGAGTAAAATTTTGGTGGAAAACGCAATCAACAGAAGGGCGTTTCCCCATAAATTGCCGGTTGGTGCAAAGTGATGTGAAAAGGGGGAATTGTGATGCCGCAAACGAAAATTCTGCTTGTCGATGATGAAATAGAGTTTGCATCTGCTCTTGCAGAAAGGTTGCAGTTGCGAAATTATGAAGTGAGAACAGCGCACAAAGCCCTGGAAGCTCTCGCAATCATTAATGATTTTTTACCTGATGTGGTTGTTCTGGACTTGAAAATTCCGGGCATGGATGGAATTGAGACCTTGAAGACAATTAAAAAGATTGATCCAACCATTGAAGTTATCATGCTAACAGGTCATGGTGATAAATGGAGCGTTGAGGCAGGAATGAAGAGCGGAGCATTCGAATATATTATGAAGCCGGTTGAAATAGGAGAACTTACCGCAAAAATCGACAAAGCCATGAAGCAAAGGCTCACAGAACGATAATGATGGAGGGATCCATGGAACACAAGAGCGAAGAGAATTTGCGGCTGCTTCAGCTGGAATTTGTCGGTAAAATTCTCGCAGGGTTCACCCACGATATCAAGAATTATATTGCTATTATCAAAGAGTCCGCCGGGTTAATAGAAGATATTATAAAAATCGAAAAAACTCCGAAGAACAAGTCGGAACAGTACATTGAGATTATTCGTTCCATTGAGGAACAGATTCAAAAAACGAATGATCTCTTCAGATATCTGAACCGTTTTGCTCATAGAATGGATACCCAGCTTGCTGCTTTCAACATTAATGAAAGCCTTGAGGAATTGTTCGCTCTCATTCAGAGGGTTGCAAATCAGAAAAAAATAACCCTGGCACGAGATTTCCAGCGGGATATCCCTTCTGTTTACAGTAATCCGTCGATTTTTCAATTTCTCATTTTCAGCTTTCTTGAGGAGAGAATGACAAATCTTGATAAAAATAGTATTATTACGGTTAAAACCGGAATCAAAGGCAGTTCGGTGGGGGTGAACATCTCTTCAGAGGGGGTGCTCAGAGTTGGGCAGGATGTGCAGGCAATGATACCGCCGGAAATACGTACATTTGCTCTGCAAAAGCTGACCGGGGATATCTCGGAGAGCAACGGGAATATCCTTATTACCCTTCCTGTATCGAGATGAGCGTTACTTGACAATGCTAAATATAGCTGATAAATTTATCTTATAAGGAGGGATATTATGAAGAAAAAGGATATAAAGGTCTTGGTCGTCGACGATGAGGTTGCATTTGCCAATACCCTCAGTCAGCGATTGCAGATGCGGGAGTTGAAAGTAGGTACAGCGTATAACGGAGAAGAGGCTTTATCGAAACTTAAGGATGAAGAACCCGATGTCATGGTGCTTGACCTGAAAATGCCCGGTTTGCACGGTATGGAAGTACTCAGAGAGATACGAAAGGCATATCCTGATATTCAGGTTATCATTCTGACCGGCCATGGAACTGATAAAGACGCTGAGGAAGCGAAAAGGCTGGGCGGGTTTGATTTCCTGAGAAAACCGGCTGATATTGATCACCTTGAGCACAAAATCAGGAAGGCATTCCAGGAAAAACTTGAGAGGACGATGACCGCGATAGCATTTGCCGAAGCTGGTGAGTTTGACACCGCCCGAAAAATAATAAAGGAAGAAGACGAAGAGCAGTAGCGTGAGGAAGGGAACCCTGCCCGATCACTCTCAGGTTTTTCTTCACACAGGAGGTAAACATACGTATCGGGATACTATCCCGCTTATCAGAATACGGAGGATATGAAATGTCAGAAGATATTAAAGCAAATGTTTTGGTGGTGGATGATGAGGAACAGTTCCTGAAGGTATTTTCCCAGCGACTGGAAGGGAGGGGCGTGAAGGTTGATACTTCTTCGACTGGCGAAGAGGCGCTCAAGAAAGTTCACGACAAGGAATTTGATGCAATCGTTCTGGACATGGTTATGCCCGGTATGAGCGGTATGGAAGCTCTCAAGCGCATAAGGGCGGAAAATCCCGATGTCCAGATTATTATTCTCACCGGTCATGGCACAGTTGAAAAGGGTGTTGAGGCCATGAAATCAGGTGCAGTTGATTTTCTGGAAAAGCCTGCGGATCTCAACAAGATCATGGAAAAGATCGCCGAGGCCAAGCATAAAAAGATCGTGCTCGTTGAAAAAAAGCATGAGGAGCATGTAAAGGAGATTTTGCAGAGTAAGGGCTGGTGAGTATTTTACGCTTCCGGATCAAGGAACGGTGCCCTGCTTCCCGTGTTTCCTGACGGTTTTTGTTAAAACTGTTTTTCTTTACCTGCATTTCATATTAGCGGTGCACCGGCCTCAATGTAACCAGATCCTGTTTTCAGTGATCATATGAGGTGATTTCCCCTTGCCGTTCAGAGAAAGGAGTGGGTATCACTCATCAGACAGCCCTTCCGAAAAGTATGTCATTCTTCATATCCATATTCCATGGAATCTATAAAGCGTAAACAGAAAAATATCGTTGCGGACAAGAAACCCCCCAAGGTAAAATGCTGGGAAATCTTCGCCTGTGACAAACAGGACTGCCCCGTGCTCAAATCCAAAACCCAGAATTGCTGGTTGGTTTCAGGCACCCTCTGCCGCGATTCAATTCAGGGGAAATTTTTGGAAAAAATGGAAATGTGCCTTTCCTGCGAGGCATTTCAGAGGAATCAGGATCTAACAACTTTGAAAGCTACCCTGGAGACTGTCAACAAACAGTTTGGCGAATTCCGGAGCATCATCAGTGACAGGGACAGAGAATTGGAAGTGATGAGCATGGAATTGGCTATCAGCCTTTCGGTTGTTTTTGAGGCATTAAAGAGAATTTCCTCGGGAGATCCTACAGTCAGGGTGCCGGAGGATTCGCCGATAGAGCTGATGGGTAAATTGAACCATTTGGTTAATATGACCGCTGAGGAAATCGGAGAAATTGTCGATCAGTCCCACGAATTTGCAATCGTTCTGGCAGAGCATTTCGATGTTCTCCATAAGGTTTCCAAGGGAATTCTGGATGCGCGGGTGACGGGAAAATCACAGGTTGAACTCCTGGAATCCCTGAAGAAGGTAACCAATGAGATGATCGAAAGCATTCAAAGGGAAATCATCATGCGGGAGAGGGCAGAGTCGGAATTAAAAACAGCCTATGATGAACTCGAAAGCAAGGTCCAGAAACGTACTGAGGCATTGCGGTTGATCAATGAGAAACTCCTGCAGGAGGTGGCGGAGCGCAAAAGGATTGAAGAAAATCTTCGCGAAGCTGAAGTGCGCTATCAGACCATAGCGGATTTTACGTTTGCGTGGGAATATTGGGAAATGCCTGACGGGAGATTAAGTTATGTATCTCCATCGACCGAACGCGTCTCAGGGTATAAGGCCGATCGTTTCATACGGAATCCGCATTTTCTCGCCGAGATTATAGTTGACGAGGATAGAGAAATTTGGGATCGACATCATCATGATGCCTGCTCAGATTTACACCCAAGGGATATTATGTTCCGGATCACAGCTGGGGATGGAACTGTTCGCTGGATCGAACATATTTGTCAGCCGGTAATCGATAACCAGGGGCAGTTTTTAGGAATCCGGGCAAGTAACCGTGACATTACATTACGGAAGGAAACTGAGAAGAAACTCAGAGATACTCTTTCACTTCTCAGTGCAACCATAGAGTCGACTGCCGATGGCCTCCTCGTTGTTGATACAGGAGGGAAAATAGTCATTTTCAACCAGAAATTTCAGGAGATGTGGCATATCCCCCATTCTGTCATAGATGCACGGGAGGATGAGAAAACCCTATCATTTGTTCTCAATCAATTAAAGAATCCGGATGATTTTTTAAAAAGAGTCAGAGAATTATATGACCATCCGGACGCGGTCAGCTTCGATGTCGTAGAATTCAAGGACGGGAGGATTTTTGAGCGGTATTCCCACCCGCAGAAAATCGGGAATTCGATTATTGGAAGGGTCTGGAGCTTCCGTGATGTTACCGAACGGAAACAGGCTGAAAAAGCCTTGCGGGAGTCGGAGCACTTACTCCTGCA
>Ga0111182_1003_pt1 | contig 40589 bp, 38 predicted proteins | sample DeeMarSWOR324_28_FD_80239 | JGI IMG/M metagenome (GOLD analysis project Ga0111182, IMG submission 80239) | Nitrospira bacterium SM23_35 | reverse complement strand
CAGGCCAAAACAGACAGCAAACAGGAAGGGCATCCAGGGCTGGGATGTGTCCTTTATCAGGAATAAGAGGGATACGGCCCCAACACTTAGCAGACAGCTCGGTATGAAGACCTTTTCCCGCCCCAGGCGGTCCGACAAAAAACTGCACAGGTTCCCAATCACAAACAAAACACCAAATACGCTGTAGATGGTGGCAGCCAGCATAGGCCTGTAACCTACATCTCTGAAAAAGTAAACCTGATGGGCTATTGCGATCTGCTCAGCGAGACCCAGGAGGCAAAAGGCAATCAAGAAGAGCAGCCAAAAGTGATAGGTCTTCAGCGCCCGCGAAAGTGTCCAGGTGGTACGAGCCCATTTCCCTTCCAGGCTATCTTTTATCAGAGGCTCATTAAGATCGTGTGGCTCGGGTGAATCCTCAGGTATACCATCAGGCAAGAGTCCTTTGTCCCGGGGGCTACGGCGCACCAAAATGCTGCACAGTGGTACTGTAATGGCAATGGAGGAGATCCCTATAATGACGTAGGCAGTCTGCCAGCCAAAGCTGGAAATGAGAAACTGCGCTACGGGAGCCAGTACAAGGCTGCCGCCGAAGCCGGCACTCAGGAGACCCATGACCAGACCACGCTCTTTGACAAACCAGTTCGAGATTACGGCGGTAAGCGGTGTCCAACCCACTAAGCTCAGGCCTGCGGCTACCACTCCCCCGTAGAGGAGATAGAAGTGCCACTGAGTAGTGGCCAGACTGCACAGGGCTATACCCCCTCCCACAACACAAGCCCCTCCCGATATAACAAATCTTGGATCAAATCTATCCACGAGGCTGCCTGCCATTGGTGCCATCAGACCGTAGATGATGATAGTAGTGGAAAACATCACAGCCGTGTTGCCTCGTCCCCAACCGAATTCCTCCACGATGGTTGGATAAAAAACCGAGAAGGTGTTCCTGATGCCATACCCGAGCACTAAGATGATAAAGGCTGCCGATAGGACAACCCAGCCATAAAAGATTCCCTCTCTTTTTTCCAAGCTACTTTCTATCGCTCCACCTGTGTTCACCGTACCACCCATTTTGATCAGGGGAGGATAGAGGAGAGAGGCTTGGGTGTCAAGCAGGAAAACGTGTTACCGTATGGTAGTTCAACGATAGGTGGTTGGAAATAGCGCTCAAAGGGCCGGGTTGAATCAGGTGTGTAATCTATTTGAAGTCATAGCAGCAGGCCATTTGGCCCCTGGTTTTGGGCCAGGCCTCTGGAAGGGCATGAGTCCTGCCTTAGGGAGTCGGAAGGACTCATGATAGAGGGGTAAATCATAGCTTAGTCTGTGCTTGGAGTTTTTCTCAGCTTGAACTCCATCTGAGGTGGGGCGATACGAACCACGTTGACTCTATCGTCGGGCAGAACAATCTGATCGCGGGTGATCCGAAAGATCCTGTTGCCAAAGCCAGCCATAGAGAGGTCCATTTCGACATGCACGTTCCTCTTGTTCAAGGTACCCGCATCCTTTCGAAGCCCCCGAACAGTGATCTGCACCTCTGGGTTCAAGGGCTCAAGGATTTCCATTTTTTCGGGGACGTTTTTTATCTCCACAGGAACCTTTAAGGTCACCTCAAAGTTTTGCTGGCCCGCGAGCAGCAACCAGAAGAGGCTTACCAAACCCAAGGCCCCAATCTTCAAGGGCCATCGACTGAGCATGGGGGCACCGACCCTCTCCCACCAGGTTATACCCGTAGGACTGGGGGGAGCAATGGCTCCCTGTACCAGTTTAGAAAGTTGCAGCCGATTTGTCACATGGATCATTTGCCCGCTTCGGGCTAAAGATATCTCCCCACGTTCCTCCGAGACGACCACTACCCAGGCATCACAGCGTTCGGAAAGACCCAAGGCTGCTCTGTGCCTGGTGCTCCACTCCTTGGGGAGCCCTTCAGCTGAGCTCAGTGGGAGATAGCAGGCCACCTTGGTGATTCTTCCCTTTCGGATGAGGAGAGCGCCATCATGTAAAGGGGACTCCTTTTGAAAAATGCTCATCAGGACTTGTGGGCTCGGCTCACCTTCCAATGGAACGCCTCCGGTTATCAACTCCTCCACCCGGTCCATCCGTTCAAAGATTATCAGGGCGCCGATGTTCCGCTCAGCCAGAGAGAAGAGGGTCTTAACAAAATCTGGTACCCAATCTGCTGACTTGGAGAAGACGCGCAGCCCAATCATTTGAAGGGGATTGACCCTTTCAAGCACCTGGCGGATCTCCGACTGAAAGAGGATAATTATGAGTACAACCAAGACCTGCCAGAGTATCTGAAAGACCCAGGTGGTGAGGAACAGCCCCCAGAATCGAGCGACGGTGAAGACAACCCCCAAGGCCAGCAGACCTACCAACGCCTTGAAGGCCTTGGTGCCCCAAAACCAGAGGTAAAGATGATACACTACCACGGTGAGAAACAGGATATCCAGCACATCCTGGAATCGCAGGTTGGCTATGATTGTGAAAAGATGCATGATCGTTCTGCCAAGATTTCAGAAAAATGATCTAAACTACTGTGTCGTGATGTTCTTATAGCATGGGTGAGTCCACTATAAGATAAAGTCGTTTTTGTGTCAAAATGAAAAAGCCTCTGCGATCCATTCATCCCGCATAGATGAAAGCCCCTCAGTACCACCTAGACCCTACTACCAGAGTATCCCAAAAAAAAGCATTGACGAAATAGGATAATCCATTTAAATTAATGTAATTTTTTCAAGTTCCTCAAGAAAGGAAAGGCTTTGCTTATGGTTTTATTGTTAGAGGTTACGTTATGCTTGAAGTAGAAGAGGTGGAGAAGAGTTTTGGTGGCCTTACGGCAGTCAGTGAGTGTTCTCTAAAGGTAGAGGAGGGTTCTATAACAGGGCTTATTGGTCCCAATGGGGCTGGCAAGACGACTCTTTTCAATGTAATTACCGGATACCATAAACCGGATAAGGGGAAGATTATTTTCCAGGGGCAGGAGATTGACGGGTTGCTTCCCCATCAGATATTTCAAAAAAAGATCTACAGGACTTTTCAGATTACTCGTGAATTTGCACAGATGACTGTTCTGGAAAACGTAATGCTCATGCCAGAGCAGCAAATTGGAGAAAAGATTTGGAACACCTGGTTCAGGCCGGGACTGGTTAGGAGTCAAGAGAAGGTCATCCAAGAGAAGGCTCTCGATGTCCTTGAATTTGTTGAGCTGATAGATCTCAAGGATGAATATGCCGGATCGCTCTCCGGGGGGCAAAAAAAACTTCTGGAACTGGCCAGAAGCATGATGGCCGAGCCCAAGATGGTTCTTTTAGACGAACCGGGATCTGGTGTAAACCCAACATTAATGAAAAAGCTTATAGCCAACATCAGGAAATTATGTGAGGAAAAAAAGATAACCTTCTTTCTGATTGAACATGATATGGATCTGGTAATGGACCTCTGCAATCCAGTGATCGTGATGAGTGAAGGGAAGAAGCTGGCAGAGGGGACCCCTGAAGAGATCAAAAAGGATGAGAGGGTCTTGGAGGCCTATTTAGGTGGGCAATACCGATGATAATTCTAAAGACTGAAGACATTACAGCAGGATATACTGAGATCGATATCCTTCACGATGTTCACATCAGGGTAAGATCTGGGGAAATCGTTTCTGTTATTGGGCCCAATGGGGCAGGAAAGTCCACTCTCCTAAAGACCATTTTCGGTATTCTGAAGCCCAGGAATGGAAATGTCACCTTCCGGCACGAGGATATTACAGGTCTAAAACCCGACAGGATCGTGAGGAAAGGTATCAGCTATGTTCCACAGGTGGAAAATGTATTTCCATCTTTGACAATTCAGGAAAACCTGGAGATGGGTGCCTTTATCCGGAATGATGATTACAGTCAGAGACTCGATGAGGTCTATGATCTCTTTCCCGTCCTGAGAGAGAGGAAGAAACAGAAGGTAGGGCAGCTTTCAGGGGGTCAAAGACAGATGGTTGCAATGGGTAGAGCCCTCATGCTGGACCCCCAGGTCCTGTTACTGGATGAACCATCGGCTGGCCTGGCACCAGTTCTTGTTTCCATGATATTTGAAAAAATTAAGGAGATCAATGCGACAGGCGTGGCTATGATCATTGTTGAGCAGAACGCCCGGGAGGCCCTGAAGATGGCACATCATGGATATGTTCTGGCCATGGGTAGAAACGTTCTCGATGACAAGGGAGAGGCCCTGCTGGCCAATGAAGAGGTCGCTCGTCTCTATTTAGGGGGGTAAGGCAATTGCTCAGAGTCTTGCCTGCTCTGCTAAATAGGGTTTCCTTTGGGAAATTTAACAGGGTGAAGATTTCGAGCAATTAATTGCAAAGTGTAGAATGCAAATTGAAAAATGGAAAATATGAGTCAAAAAGGGCGATTTTGACTTCACCTTTTATTGTGGCTATCTGTCGAATTTGACTTTTGCATTTTGCACTTTTCATTTTTTATTGTCCGCTCAAAATTCCACTGAATTTGAGCGGATACGGGGTAAGGATGGCAGAGCTTTTCATCTATGGAATTGTCCTGGGAAGTATCATTTCTCTCGGGGCAATTGGCCTCACCTTAGTCTATGGCATCATTCGATTTGCAAATTTCGCCCACGGAGATTTCCTGACCGCAGGTGCCTACATTGCGCTGTTTATGGTTACAGGGGTCTTGTCATGGATAGGGATCCCGGACAGTAACTTTGGATCCCTTTCCTTTGGGTGGCGAATGGCCCTTGCCTTCCCCTTTTCCATGTTGACCGTGGGATGCGTGGCCATTGTGTTAGATCGGGTCCTCTACCGAAAGCTTCGCCAGAAGGGGAGTGGGGCTGTAATCTTTGCCATGTCTTCCCTGGGGGCAGCGTTCATTATTCGAATGATCATCTTCATCCTGTGGGGGGCAGATTCACTTTTTTACAGGCCGGGGATAATGCGACCTGCCCTTGAACTCCCGTTAGGGATCAAGATAAGGCCTGATCAGATCCTGATTCTGCTCTTGGTCGTCTTTCTTATCACGCTCCTTCATTTCTTTTTACAGAATACCAAGATGGGAAAGGCTATGAGGGCCACTGCAGATAACATGGAGCTGGCCCTCATATCTGGAATCGACACCGAGCGGATCATTATCTGGACATGGGGGATAGGCGGGGCTTTGGCTGCTGCCGGTGGAATCCTCTATGGAATCGATGTCCAGTTACACCCACATATGGGCTGGAATTTCCTGATTCCCCTTTTCGCTGCCACGATTTTGGGCAGTATCGGTAACATGTACGGTGCCTTGATAGGAGGCCTTATCATTGGGGTGGCCCAACAGGTTTCAACAGCCTTCCTGCTACCCACCTATAAGCCAGCAGTAGCCTTTATAATCATGATCGTAATCCTATTGATTCGGCCGCAAGGTATATTTGGAGGGAGGAGCTGATAGTGGAAATCGGGGGAATCCTTGCATACCTGGTCTCATTGGCTATCATGGCAGGGATATATGCCGTCTTTTGCCTGGGTTTGAACATCCAGTGGGGATACACAGGGTTATTTAACATCGGGATAGCCGGATTTTTTTGTATCGGCGCCTATGCCTCGGCCATGATCACGACTCCCAAGCCCACCGGTCTCTATGCCCACTATGTCCATCAAATCTTCGGCCTCAACCTTCCTTTTGTCATGGGATTGTTAGGGGCCGCCCTCATCTGCGGGATTGTTGCCTTTCTTATTGGAATCCCAACGCTTAGATTGGGAGAGGACTATCTGGCCATTTCAACGATCGGAATTGCAGAGACGTTTCGGCTCATCTTCAATAACGAACACTGGTTGGCCAATGGGCCCAGAGGGTTGATGGGCCTGCCCCAACCTTTCCAGGGTCTGGTTGATCCCAAGCATTACAACTATATCTACCTGATCATCATAGTGATAATCGTGGTGATAGTCTATCTATCTATCGAGAGAGCTATCCGATCCCCCTGGGGAAGGGTATTGAGGGCAATACGGGAGGATGAGCTATCCGCTGCCATGAGCGGAAAGGATATCTTTCACTTCAAGATGCAGTCCCTCGTGTTCGGCTCAATGGTCATGGGCATTGGGGGGGCCCTCTATGCACATTACACAAAGGCCATTTCGCCTGATGTGTTTACCCCTCTGTATGGGACTTTTATCATATGGGTCATGCTAATGGCAGGTGGAAGTGGAAACAATAAGGGCGCCGTCCTTGGCGCCTATGTAATCTGGTTCATGTGGACAGGGACAACATTTATGACCAACCTGCTTCCCTATACCCTGAAGGCCAGGGCCCCTTATATACGTTTTCTTTTGATCATGATTCTCCTGGAGATCATTCTCATCTACAGACCCCGGGGGCTCTTAGGAGAGGAGAAAAAGGTCTCGAAATTAGTAGATTGAATCCCGCAGTTAGCGGGGTTAGGGTAAGAAGACAGGGGGGTCCGCCGCAAGCGGACCCCCCTGTCTTTGATACTATGTCCTGACTTCTTGACTATTCCTTTGGAACCTCGTATTCCATCCTGACGGTTACGATTTTGCCTTTCATATATTTCCATATTTCGATCGGTGTGATGACATCTCCATTTTTGTCGAAATCGACCGATCCAGCCGCTCCTTCGTAATTGATCTTCTTACCCTTTTCTAGTAAATTAAAGGCCTTTTTGAACTCACCCGGTTTGATGATCTCCCCAGGGGGACAGGCTACATTCCTCAGGTTATCCCGAATATTTTTTGCAGTTAATGGCAGGCCTTTGACCTTTGCCGCATAGGCAGCAAGGCCGATGACTGCGGTTCCATCGTAGGCGCAGGTTATGAAGGGCAAGGGCGGGAGTCTACCGAATTCTGTCTTATAATCGGCACTGAAGATTACAAAGGGGTCACCGCCTGCTGAGCCCGGAGCTGTGCCCATCTGACCCTCAACGTTTCTAGCACCAAGGGCCTTAACGATGTCCTCTGACTTTGTTCCATCGCAAAGCAGGAACCTCTTGTATTTGAAGAACTCAATGGCCTCCTTGAGATAGACCTTCGCATGTTCCGGGTAGCTGTAGGCGCACAGCCTATCAGGCTTTCCGGCGAGGGCTTTCCTCAGCTCTGCCGTGTAAGACTCGGCGGCCTTCTCATCATGGGGAACCATGGCCAGTACCTTTCCCCGACGCTTTTCGAAGGATCTCTTGAATTTCTCTGCAAGCCCCTGCCCATAAGGATTGTTCACATAAAGGACGGAGGCCGTTTTATTGTAACCGGCAGCCAGTTTACCAGCAATAACACCCTGAAGGGCGTCAGACGGGCAGGTCCGAAACAGGAAATCCTTTCCCTCATCTGCGGGCAAGACGGTAATCAAGGGTGACGTGGAGGCTGGCGAGATCATGATCACATTGTTGGGACAGGTCACGGATTCTGCGACAGGTACGGTCACACCACTTGCCAAGGCCCCGACAATAGCCACAACCCTGTCTATTTCCACCAGCTTCTTGGCCGCATTGGTGGCTGGAATAGCAGATGTCTCGCTGTCCTCATGAATGAGCTTGATTTCAAAGCCAGCAGCAGCCATCTGTTTGGCAGCAAGAACAGCACCATTCTGGATGTTTGGGCCAAATTCCTTTAATGGGCCTGTGTGGGCTAGAAGAGTTCCAACCTTGATTTCCTGGGCAAGGGCACCGGAAACGAAGGCTAACGAAAAGACAAAAACGCTTGCAAGAATAACTATTCTCTTCATGACTCCCCCTCCTTTTTGGTTAAAGATTTATGTTCTAAGATTGCATATATAATGGGAAAATGGTGTCAGGTCAAGAAAAATCTTTCAGCTCTGTCTAATAATTGACTACCTGAGCTTCTTTGTATTAAATTAGAATGAATAAAGGCAAGTTATCATCCACTTCTGTCCACAAATGAACTGAGGGGCTTCACCCCGCAAAAATCCGCTAGCCTTCCGTCGGAAGCGGTTAGAAATTCTGAAAGGTACAATTAGGGGGCAATTCAAAGGCAATAGATGCGGCGAGAACCCTTAAAGGGAGGGAGATGACATGAAAAACGTTACCATTATTGTATTGGCAGTTTTACTGGCGGCAGCAGTTATCTCTGGGGTTTTAGTGCGCGGAAAATACCTTGATATGAAAGATACACTCAGTGTCTGTAATAAAGAAAAGTCAGAGGTTTATGATCAGGTCAAAAAGAATGCTGAAGAGATCCGCAAATTACAAGAGGGGTCGAAGGAGGAAAAAAAGATCGGGGAGTCCCTTAGGAGAGAACTTTCATCAAGGGAGGGCATGGTCGCCGGGCTCCAGGAAAAGCTGCAACTGGAAATCACGAAGAATGCAGAGCGGTTAAAGGGGCTTGAAAGCGCAAAGGTGCGCATTTCTCAACTTGAGGATGCAACAAAGATGAAGGACCAGGCACTTTCCAGCCTCGATGAAAAGATCCGCCAATTGGAAGAGGGCTCGAAGGAGGAAAAAAAGATCGGGGAGTCCCTTAGGAGAGAACTTTCATCAAGGGAGGACATGGTCGCCGGGCTCAAGGAAAAGCTGCAACTGGAAAAGTCTATGGATAAGGCCAGAATAGAGGAGTTGAAATCGACCTATGACACCCTTGCCTCTGAGCTGAGAAGGCGGCTCAAAAACAAGGAGATGGCCATACGAGAGTTCGAGGAGAAAGTATCCATCACTTTTGTTGACAGGCTACTGTTCGATTTTGGCGAGGCAACCATTACTCCTGAAGGGAGAAGTATCCTAAGAAGAGTCGGTGAGATCTTGAAGAATGTCCAAGGGATGCAGATCAGGGTCGTGGGACACACTGACAATAGGCCCATCAGAAAAGAATATCAACACAAATTCCCCTCAAATTGGGAGCTCTCTGCTGCCCGGGCCGCTGCCGTTGTCCGTTACCTCCAAGGAGAAACTGGTCTTGATCCTGAGAGCCTTGAAATAGTAGGTAGGTCCTTCTACAGGCCAGTTGCCAGTAATGAAACTGAGGAAGGACGTGCTCAGAACAGAAGGGTTGAAGTCATAATCGCACCTAAGATAGAAAGATAATGGTAGCAGCGTTTATGGGTTGGAGAAACTGTAATAGCTCAGACTTTTCCAAAGAATTCCTGCACCTCTTTGATTACGGCAACCTTTGTTTCTAAAGACACATCATCCTCAAATAAGAATTCCAGCAAGAACAACATCTTATAATTCACTGCCGAGGTCTCATATTCCTGGAGAGAAGTCACCTTGACCTCTCTCAGCTTTCCGTACTCATTTCTCTTAAATAACTCGGTTTTTGTTAGAATAAGATTGATTGCCTCCTTGGCATCATCATCATTTTCCAATACTATTTCAATCCCATCCAATTTTTTCACAGCCTTAATGATCTTTTCGCTTTCGACCTTTACTTTCATTTCACCCTCTTCTGGATTAACGCCATCGCGTAACTCATTCAGTTTCTACCCAAGATGGACAAATGGATCAGTCCGCCCACGATCCAAAGAAACATATACCATATTTTGAGAAGAAATCCACTAATAACGTTACAGGGTTACTTCAGTTTTCTTCCATCTTTCTTAGATACTCCTCGATCTTTGCCTTCGTTAGGGTGTTATCATCATAGAATATCCCTAATATTTCAAGCAATTTGATTTTGAGGCTATTGTCTTGCAGAGCCTCTTCAAGAGATAGTTTGTCATTCACATCATAAAAGCTCTTGAGTTTCCTGAAGAGACCTTGAACAAATATCTCTTCATTTTCTTGTTTTCCGGGCTTCTCTGAGATGTAGATGAGTAGAGGGAGCAGTGGTTTGAGGTATCTTCTCATCTGTCTATAGTTGTAGTAGTACATCTCTCTTTCCTGGAGATACCTTTTGGGGGCAAATCTTTCAATGCTGTTTATGACCATCTGAAGATCATCCTCTGGCCCGTCTCTTTTCTTTCTCTTTCTAACTCTAAAGATACCCCATACCATTACACACCGGGTCCTGTTTAAGCAATCGATAGCCCTGCAGTTTTCCTTATTCTCTCTTGGCGACTTCGAAATATATCAGATTTCAAATCACCGCGGCTGCTTCTCCTCTCATATACCCTTCAGGATTTAGCAAGCTTATTTTTATATCCAGCCAAAACACCGTTTGTTCCGACTTTTGCCTGTTAGCAATCCTCTGGTTGGGAATGGTTTCAAAACTGACGGATGGAAAGGAGCAAAGGCGCAGTGGCTGAACATTGATTCATCCCGAATTTCGCAAGGCTCTCAAAATGTCATTGCGAGAAGCGAAGCGGTTGCGAGGCGAAGCCGAAGCAAACTCGGAGCCTTTCCTTGATAACTGAGAAATACAACGGCCTGACATCACAAAAACTGAGATTCCTCGCTACGCTCGGAACAGGCTCCGCAATCCCCTCACCAAAAGATTGCTTCGCTAGGCCACGCGGCGCAAGCGCCTGCGCTGCGCGTCGCAATGACAGGAACGGTAACGCTTTTTAAAAAACCTTGCGAAATTCGGGTTCATACGGGTAATTAAGGCTTGTGTCTGATATTTTTCTTAGACCACTCGACCAGTTTCTCAAAGGGTGTACCTTTAGGGAAAAATTCCATTACCCCCATGTCTCTCAGCAAGGGGATATCGTTTTCATCCAAAAATCCACCAGCTGTAACTGTTATATGATCACTATTTGCCTTTCTTAGAAGCCTTCTTATTTCGGCGAAAGCCTGGATATCAGCACCTGGCAGGGTGGTCATTCCAATGTGATCCACTGATTCCTGGATTGCTGAGCTAACAATTGCATCTGGTTCCTGCAGTTCCGTATATATCACCTCGAATCCTGCCTCACTGAAGTTCCTTGCCAGCGCAAGTAAGGCTTCCTTATGGCCCTTTCCCAGTTTCCCGAGCAGAATCCTTATTTTTATTTCCACCATATGTTACCCTCGTTCACGCTGAATCCCGACTGGCTTAACCCAGCCCCGTTAAAACATCATTGGTGGAAGGTTACCGTATATCCTTCGTAGAATCAAGATCTTGCTAGGAGACATCATGGAGATTGGCATCTTTTCTTAAACAGGAGATAATTTCTCTTATCTTCTCAAGATAAGCTCCTGGTGCACTAATATAGCCCCACCCTTTCTGAGTCTGGTAGAGCCCGTCGTAGGCTGTGTCATAATAGGATATGATGAGATGGGGAATATTCCGTTCATCAAGTACGGAATCCAAGAGACGGGCCTCGATCTCATTTTCCAGAGTTGCCACTTTTTTGTATTCTTCCTTCATTGCCAATCCCTCTGAAGAGATGAATTAGATCCTATCCTGATAATGTCCAAGATGCGGGGGTATGGCCTGAAACCAGTTTGGTTCCCTATTCATAGTACTTATTAAATTGTCCGCGAAAAGACAAGGGCATTTCTCTTTGCATCCATACTTAGAGTATTGTATATAAATAAATCATTTGATAAGATCAAAGATAAAAAGAGGCGGGATATATGAGGATTACGTTGAGCATAATTAAGGCCGATATAGGAAGCATTGGAGGTCACATTAAGCCAAGCCGTTAATTGCTGGAAAGGGCTCGAGAGTTTGTGGACAACAGTGGCAAGGGTCTGATAGACGACTTCTATGTAAGCTAAACCGGAGACGATATAGCTTTGCTCTTCTCCCATCAAAAGGGGACAGGAAATGAGGATGTTCATAAACTGGCGTGGGATGCCTTCTCGGATGGAACCCAGTTGGCTAAAGAGCAAGGACTATACAGCGAGTTAGAGTACGGGGGGATTGTGGAGAGGATGAAGAAATTGGACAAACTGTTTAAGATCAGGACTTAATTCCTCTCTTCTTAGAATACTTCGGCCCTAGACTCATTGAGATATCTTCTCAAAAGAGACTAAGAGGGGCAGAAGTCTTTGCTTTTCTTTTAAGTTCAGCTTTCTAATTGAATATATCGGAATTTCTACAAGATATTAAATTTATAGATATTTTTCTTGGCTGTTGCTTTTGTCCCGCCCTTGGAATAATGGAATGTTGGAAAAATGGAATAATGGGTAGCAAAATGGAAAAAGTTGTGTTTTGGATATTTAGTAATTCCTTTTAACCCAGTATTCCATCAATCCATTATTCCAATACTCCAATTGGGGCAAAGCCCCTAAGTTCTTCTACTTGAATAAGATTTGTTTCCAGTCTGGCATTTAGGGAGGACGAGTATGTTGAGATGTGCCTTTTGCGATAAAGAGATAGAATTTGAAGACAAAGTCTCTCGTAATGATACCTGTCCCCATTGCGGTTACGACCTCCATTGTTGCCTCCAATGCAAGTTTTATGACCCTGGATCCTATAATGAGTGTAAAGAGGTAATGGCTGAGAGGGTAGTTGATAAGGACAGGGCTAGCTTTTGTGATTATTTCATTCTAAAGGGGACAAAGAAGAGTGGGTCTGGAAGAAAGGCAATGGCAAAACAGGCCTTAGAGGATCTTTTTAAGAAGAAATAGGAGCAGAGTATCAAAACTAGGCCCTGGCAATCTTTTTCTCAGGTACTGCCATCAGAGTAATTATACCCTTCGCCACCAACTTTTCGCTCCTATCCCTGACATCATAGACCTTGGATTCAGCTACTATAATGTGTTTTCCCTTACTCATTACCCTGGAACGACATTTCAGGGCATTGCCATAAGCAGGTTTAAAGAAGTTGATCTTAAATTCGATGGTTAGTATTCGGAAGTCTTCAGAAACGATGGTAAAGGCAGCATATCCAGCTGTATGATCGGCCATGGTAGCTATGAGGCCGGCATGAATAAAGTCATCCTGTGTTCGATGGTTCTTTCCGATCAGAACCTGTGATTCAAAGAATCCCTTCTTTATCCTCAAGGCCTCTAACCCACAATATTTGATGAATCCCCGACAATAATCCTTGGCAAGGAAATCGACCCTTTCTTGAGTAAGAAAATTATCCATACTCAGACCTCTTCAACATGAAATCCCCTGGTTTCGGTTATGTAATCTCCAAGCTCTGGGTATGTTACAGAAATGAAAATCGTTATTCAATCTTTTTGGTGCCTGCGCAACCGTTAGTCCCACTATCCCAGATACCCTTCGCCAACTTCCACTCCATTGGGCAGGGATATTGAATTACTCTTGATTCAGGAGAATAGATGATCTAAGATTACCTGACACGTTTGGGAGGAAATCAACCAGTGGACAATCTAATCAGGATACTCCGTTCTTTCAGCGAAGGGGAAGAGGATAAGACATTTACCGATAGTTTTATAGATCTTCTCAAGGATAAGGTAATGGCCAATGTTCAGAGGATGTACGAGCGTGGCCTCAAATTCAAGAATAATAAGGCTATTTTCCCGCCCCCTTGGGAGTCCATCTATGCCGGTCTAAAAGAAATCGGGTTCTTTAAACGCTTTGTTCCTGTTGGATATGGGGGAAGCAAGACAACTGAAGAAAATATCTATTTTATTATGGAGCTCTTAGGATACACATGCCCCAGCCTCGGAATTATCTTTGTGGCTCATAGCCGCGCAGTGGACCTCATCCTCTCTGGAAAAGATGAGGCACAGAAAAACAGATTCCTTTCGAGATTAAGGGATGGATATTTTGGGGCAATTGCCATGACTGAGGAGAGGGCAGGCACTGATGTAAGCGCTATCGAGTTTTCCGCAACACGGAGGGGGGATTACTATATCTTTAATGGCGAAAAGACTTTTATATCTAATGCGGGCCTTGCAGGGGTCTACACGATTCTTGTCAACACAAAGGGAGTGAAAGGAGCCAGATCCCTGAGCGTCTTCGCCGTCGAGGATGAAGTAGAGGGATTCAGGTTGGGCCATTTACCTGAGAAAGATGGGTTGAAGATCCTTCCCACAGGTAAGCTCATCTATAAGAATTGTCATATCCCAAAGGAAAATTTGGTTGGAGATGAAGGCAGGGGGCTACTTCTGGCCCTTGATGCAATAGACAAGGGCAGGATATTGATGGCAGGAATCTCTTGCGGTCTGGCCTGCAGGATCTTAGATGAGGTATTCAGATATTCCCGGAAAAGGATTCAATTCAATTACCCTCTTACCAGCAGTCAGGATATCAGCTTCAAAATGTCTGATATGTATACCCAGATCAACGCCGCACGGGGGTTGTGCTTCCACGCCTTGAGACAGGCCCACACCCCGTATTACAGGAGTGCTTCATCTCAGGCAAAGCTTTTTGCGACCCAGATGGTTATGTCTGTGGCCCAACTGGGGCTGATGATCATGGGTGGTAGGAGTTATTTCAAGAACAATATCATTAGCTTGCTCAGTGCTGATGCGAGGGGAATAGAGTATTTGGAAGGAACCTCAAGCATTCAGAAGATGATCATCTCAAAGGAGCTCTTCAAGAGCTATACTTGAGGACAAAGACATATTCCATTGTACCGTTCCCTGCTGCCCCATAATAGGGAGCCCTTAGTTGTAAGTAGCGGACTCCACGAGGCAGGCGGACTCAAAAAACTCCCGCCCGCCTCGCAAGCGAGAGCGTTGCGGGCAGGCAACAAACCCAAGAAACTCAAGAAATTAGGAATGTTGGAAGATTATTTTGACATCTTTTTACCAATTTGATATGGGGTTCGCAGACTAAGGATTTACAGACTTGGCTTTTTTTTAAACATAAAAGTAGGGGTTTTTTGGTTATGAAATATTGGAAAGTGATTGGTTTGGTCGTTGCCTTTTGCCTGGTTTTTATTCCGGGCAATCTTTTCATAGGCCAGGCATCCGAGGAGAGCCAGTGCTTCAAATGCCACACCAGTGCCGAGAAATTGACAGAAATCACCAGGGAGATTGCTCAAACCAGGCCGGCTCTCAAGTGTGCTGAACCAGAAGGGGAGAGGTGACGCGGTTATGTGGAGCCGTTGGCCCCGCACGAAAAGATTCTTGTTAACGGCAAAATCTTGGAGGATGAGAACCACGGAGAGATAGCATGCGTTGACTGCCATGGCGGCAACCCAGATGATCCCAATTGGAAGACAGCCCATGAAGGCGTCATTAAAGATCCTACCTATCCTGATGCCACCAAGGCCTGTGGGGATTGCCATGATGAGATTAATAAGAATTACACAAAGAGTCTTCATGTAAGCCTTAAGCCGTTTACACTAATAATTGATAAAAGGGCCAATCCCAATGATGTCATCCGCAACAAAGTAGAACGCGCAATGAATCACCATTGTTATCACTGCCACAGCAGTTGTGGCCAGTGTCACATCAGCAGACCGACTTCCGTTGAAGGGGGGCTTTTGGATGGTCACCTCTTTCAAAAGAAACCCCCCATGCAAGAGGTCTGTACTGCGTGCCACGGGAGTCGCATACAGAAGGAATATTTTGGTGAGAATAAAGGAGTTCTGCCAGATGTCCACGGGGAAAAGGATATGAAATGCGAAAAGTGTCACACTGGAGAGGAAATGCATGGTGATGGCAAGGATTACGCAAACAGGTACGAGGTGGAAAACGGGCCAAAATGTTTCGGTTGCCACGAGGGGGTCTACAGCAGAGAAGCAAAGAATGTGATAACCCATCGGATTCATAGAGGTAAGGCAAGCTGTCAGGTCTGCCATGCGCAGCCCTATAAAAATTGTTCTGCCTGCCACGTGGGCGAAGATAAGAATGGTCTCACCTTCTGCAAAACAAAGGCCTCCTGGCTTGATTTCAAAATTGGGCTCAATCCACTGAAATCGGAGAAGAGACCTGAAGAATTCGCTATCTTGCGCCACATACCTGTTGATCGGGGAACCTTTGATTATTATGTGAAAGATGGACTGAGCAACTTTGATACGCTGCCTACATGGAAACTGGCAACACCCCATAATATCAGGCGAAAGACATCACAGAACTCACACTGTAATGCCTGTCACGGCAATGAATCCCTTTTCTTGCTGGAGAAAGATGTAGAGGATAAAGAAAAAGAGGCAAATAGGGGTGTTGTAGTCCCTGCCAATTTGATTCCAAGAAAACAGAAGTGGCAGCCAAAATAAGTGATTATCACATAACCCTGAATCATTTCTATCTATCCCTCTTACTCTATGCCATTGAAATTACGTTATAATTTAGGATTGCGGAGGTATCTAATTTTTGGCATTGAACTTGCTCTAGAATTAATATAAATATTGAACTAATAGAGACGGACTAAAGTGTTTTGGATCGTCATTGCGAGCCCAACGGGCATGGTCCCGCGGGGCTTGGCTGCCGCCCGTCTCGCCTGAGCGAGAGCGTTGCGGGCAGGTGGCGGGCAGGTCACCCGCAATGACATTTCAATCAATGCGTTTGCATTAATAAAGGCGCAGAATATTGATTTATGGTGTGAGGAGGAGAACATGAGTAGATTGAAGAGTTGCTTATTGGTAGCTTTTGTTGCTCTCGTTCTTGGGGTATGCCAGAGTGAAGCTAAAACAATCATTGGTGAAGGCTTCGGAACTACCAGAGAAGAGGCTAAGAAGGCGGCTCTTTCTGATTTGTCATCGGCTATTCAGGTGGAGGTACAGAGTTCTTTTGAATCAATGGTTAAGGAAGTCAATCAAAAGGTTGAGGAATTCACCCAGAATGTAATTACACTGAAATCGGAACTCCCTATCCTGGGTGCGGAATATGAATTTAGGAAAGGTAGACATGGCCAAAATTCCACAGCAATACTTGATTCTGATAATGTTTTGAAACTGTATGGGGCCAAGATAGTAGAGATAAAGCAAAATATGAAGACTTATCAAGCACTAATAGACAAATCAATTTCTCGAAGTGAGAAATATCAATTGTATACGGAACTTCTCACCTACCTGAAGCAATACTACAAATATAAGACCGTGGCAATTCTTCTTGGAAGTAAAGGTATTCCAGAGATAGATGTCACTGAAGTGGAAATTAAGAATCAACTGAGAAGGCTTAGGGAGAAGATTGATGATCTCAATATGGCAGCAAAGCTTATTGCGGAAGCAGTAGCCGATAGAGATAGAATATATATTTATCCTCCAACGACAAGGGATTCTCATGAAATCACTCAATTTGCAGATGTAGTTAAAAGGAGGCTATCTGTTTATTTGAAAACGGTCCAAGATCCCAGGGATGCCAGCTTTTTCATGAAAGGCGGCTATAGTATCTTAGATGATGGGAAGGGTGGAATAGAACTTACCTATTATCTGTTGGATAATGGATTTAATACGCTCAAGACCAACGTCACTACCCTTCTTCCAGAAAGCTATTCCGGCTATGAGGTCAAACCTAAAACGCTGAGTTTCGATAAGTTATTATATGAAGGTTTTGCCGTTTCCAATGAATTCAAGATTGATATAACCACCAATAGTGGAAGAGAAAATCTCCTGTTTAAGGAAGGGGAAGAGGCAGAATTCCTGGTAAAAATGAATAACCCGGGATATTTCTATATCGTCGGCCATGTGGTAAAGCCGGGAGATGAGGAATATTCTTATTTGGTAGATTTCGATGATACTGGTCAAATAAGAGGTGGAAGGAAGTTCATACGGTATGTGAATATCGATGATGTAAATAAATGGATAGGCCTCGGAAGATTCGAGATCGTTGCCCCTTTCGGTGTGGAGAGTCTTCAGGTGATTGCCTCCAGCAATGACTTAATTGATAGACTTCCTTCTCATGGATATGATGATGAGACACAACTCTATGTAGTTTCGAGAGACCCCAATAAGGCCGTCATGAATACCAGAGCTATTAAGAAAAAGATCAGCAAAGAGGTTAAGTCTGCTGAGACAGTGTTGCTTTTTACTACTATGAAAAAATAGTATCTGGGATTTTGTGGAAGCTACAAATGGGCATTCCACCTCAACACACCTGAACTTAGGGAATGTTTTCCAAATGCAATGAATGCGGTCTTTGAAGAACTCATACAAACGCACCATATAAAATGTCATTGCGAGTGAAACGAAGCAATCTCATAGAGAGGGAGATTGCCACGCCCTTCGGGCTCGCAATGACGATATAACAAATCCTATTGCGTTTGTATTAGAATGATCAGGATATGCACGAATTCTCAATAGCCCTGAGCCTTCTTGAGATTGTGGAGCAGGAAGCCCGTCCCTATGGAGAGGCGAAGGTAATCAGTGTGAGAGTCAGGATCGGGAGACTGAGCGGCGTAATACCAGATGCCCTGAGGTTCGCCTTCGAGGTGGCAAGCTCAGGAGGCAGGGCTCAGGGGGCATCCCTGCTCATTGAGGAGGTACCGGTGAGCATTGCCTGTAACCAGTGCAAGAAGGTAACCGTTATGGATGATCCCTTCCTGATATGCCCCCATTGCAATGGGAGCGACGTAGATCTCATAGCAGGAAGGGAGCTTGAGATAAAGGAGATGGAGATAGAAGACGGAGATCGCTGAGACGTTATTCCTCTACTGCGACGGCCCTAACCGGCGATCCCTCTACCCCTTTCAGTTTTAGCGGGATAGCCATAAACTTGACCCTTTTTCCTTTTATACCTTTCAGGTTGGTCAGGTATTCTATATTGAGTATACCTTTCGGCAGGAAAATGTTGTGGACAACAAAGTCAGCCTTGTCCGGCCTGCCATCTTCAATGAGCCGAATAGCGTAATCCTGGGGGAAATCGTAGCCCACGGCCTTTGGCTTCTGCTCTGCAAGCCACGCGGCTGCCTCCTCAGTCAGGTAAGGGGATTTTTTCCAAAAGTCCATATCTCCCCACATCTTGTCAGGCCAGTCCGTTCTTAGGAGTATGAAATCACCTTGCTGGATATGCCCGCCGTTCTTGTCAAGGTCATCGGGAGTAATAGCCTCATTCTCACCTTTGTAGCTGAGATCCACCACCGATGCCTCTCCCATAGTCATCTCCAGAGGGATTTCGTCTATGGCCTTCCCCCCTTCCACATAGTGAAGGGGAGAGTCCATGTGTGTCGTTGTGTGCACGGACATGGTAACCGCGGTAAACTGATGACAAAACTCCGGGAACTCTTTGTTTACTTCAACCTTCCAGCGTGGTAAATCATCGCTTATCGGAATCGATAGGTCCACTATTCTAGCCATTTCGCCTCCTCTATTTTCTCCCCCTGGCTACACCTATGCATTGCTCCTCATGGACTCCTTTATCTTTCTTCTGATGAGCAGGTACCCTGCGATAACAAACACCAACCCAATAATGAAGATCAGGTTGTTATCGTTGGCCATACCATATCCCACTCCCACTATACCGATGATACATATGAGAATGATTGGAGGTTTTTTCTTAGGAATGTACGATGTAATCCTAAATGCCATAGAATCCCACTGACCCTTTGAAATCTGGGAATAGTTCCCCATTTCCAAACGGGATGTCGACAATCTCTTCTATCTTATTATCAGCATTTTTTGAAGAGTTTTCTTGAAACCTATAGGTAAGCGTTCGGTCTTTTGACCCTCTCTGATAAGAATGCCAAGGGGTAGATTATATTGGACAGAATAATGTGGTGCCGTATCGAACAAAGCAGGGAAATGGTTAGCTGAACTTCTATTCAAAAAAGACCTGCCCCCCCTACTCCTTGCTTTTTTTGCATTTGGGGAGTATTTTTCTATCCTCAAGGATTCCTTTGGCGAATAGGAATATGAAAGAAGAGGTCGGTTATTCCCCGAAAGGTGTCTTGTGGTTTATATTGAAGCTAAAAGGAGGATACTCTGATGGCTCAGTCGACCAATGAACAATATATAATCGATGCGAAAGGTAATCCCACTGATGTTATTCTTCCTATAGAGGATTATAAAAAGATCCTTGCCATTCTAGAAGAAGTTGAAGATCACAAGGAAACGAAAATACTTTCTCAGTCAACAGAATTCAAAAAACTGGTCAAAAAAGGTTTAGAGGACATCAAAGTGGATAGAATCAAGCTCTGGAAGGAAGTCTGGAATGAGTTATGAGGTTTATTTAGCTGAAACTTTCCAGAAATGTGTCAAAATCCCAAAAAAAAGAAATATCGCAAAGATGACCTGAAGAAGGTAATTGAACGGTTAGAGGAAGAGCCAGGCATCGGGGACCCGATCCCAGGTTGGAACAAAGAGGTATGGAAAATAAGAATAACAAGTTCTGATGTTGAGAAAGGCAAACGGGGTGGCTTTCGATTGATTTACCTATGGAAGGCAGGAGAGTTCAAGGTCTATCTGCTGGCAGTATATTTTAAAGGAGAAAAGGAGGAAATCTCTAAGAAAGAGGTAGAAAGATTACTGAAAAAGCTTAATCAGGAATTGGAATGAACATCTTCTACAACATGCAGATGGAATCATTCATATGGTCATGGGAGTGTAAATCAAGATAAAGAGCCCGAAGTGATATTGTAGCAATTCTTAGGCACTTCACGTCTTCCCAAAAGGTGATGTTCATATCCTCTCGAATACCACCCAGGACAAACTGCCCGTAGTGTCTCCGCACGACCCTATCATCACCTTCTCCCACCATTGCGAGAATCTTTTCATACGTGACAAAAGATTGCCGGTGCTTCAAGCTGACGTATCCACGGTAGCTGCTCCAAGGGTATCTGCGGATAATTGTCTCCTTTTTCTAGATTATCCTGTCAGGTATTTACCTTATTGCCTCATACCCTTCTTCGGCAAAAAGGAAATGGAGAGGCAATCGAGGCGCTCATTGCTTGTCTAAGGAATGTTTGCAGGATTCTCATACCAGGCGCTACCGTCGCCAAGCTGGCCCTCATCGTTATAGCCCCAAGTCCAGAGGGTGTCGTCGGTCTTCACCGCAACAGAGTGATACCTTCCGGCAGCCACAGAGGCCCAGTTGGTGTCGGTCCCAATTTGGATCGGGTTGTTCTTGTTCTTATTTGTTTGATCGCCGAGCTGACCATAATCGTTAAGCCCCCAGGCCCAGAGTGTGCCGTCTGTCTTGACTGCCACGGTGTGACCTTCTCCAGCAGCTACGGATGCCCAATTAGTCTCGGCCCCAATTTGGACCGGGGAGTTCTTGCTCACATTTGTACCGTCGCCGAGCTGACCATAATCGTTAAGCCCCCAGGCCCAGGCCACGGTGTGATAGCTCCCAGCAGCTACGGAGGTCCAGTCGGTGTCATACCCAATCCGGGTCGGTGTGTTCTCGTCCTCCTCCGTTCCATCCCCGAGTTGGCCGTACCAGTTAGCCCCCCACGCCCAGAGCGTGCCGTCTGTCTTGACCGCCACGGTGTGTTCTTCTCCAGCAGCCGCAAAGGCCCAGTCGGTCCCAATCTGTGTCGGGGTGTTCTTGTTCCCAGTCGTTCCATTCCCGAGCTGGCCTTGGTTAGCCCCCCACGCCCACAGCGTGCCGTCTGTCTTGACCGCCACGGTGTGTCTTCCTCCACCAGCTCCTGATGCCCAATTAGTCTCTCCACCAATTTCGATCGGACTCTTCTTGCTCTCATTTGTCCCATCGCCGAGCTGACCATAATCTCCGGCAGCTACGGATGCCCAATTAGTCTCCACCCCAATTTGGATCGGAGAGTCCTTGCTCACATTTGTCCCATCGCCGAGCTGACCAGAGCTGTTATACCCCCAGGCCCACAGCGTGCCGTCTGTCTTGACCGCCACGGTTTGATAGCTCCCAGCAGCTACGGATGCCCAATTAGTCTCGGCCCCAATTTGGACCGGGGAGTTCTTGCTCACATTTGTACCGTCGCCGAGCTGACCATAATTGTTATACCCCCAGGCCCAGAGTGTGCCGTCTGTCTTGACTGCCACGGTGTGACCTTCTCCAGCAGCTACGGATGCCCAATTAGTCTCCACCCCAATTTGGATCGGGGATTTCTTGCTCACATTTGTCCCATCGCCGAGCTGACCATCATCGTTATACCCCCAGGCCCAGAGCGTGCCATCTGTCTTGACCGCCACGGTGTGATAGCTCCCAGCATCCACGAATGGTCCTAATGGCACAGATGTCATTGGTGTTGCACTTACCTCACTCGACTCGTCACTCTCCCCATAGGAATTCTCTGCGGTGACTACATAATAGTAGGTTGTGCCATTAGGTAGGCCTGTATGGGCGTAGGGGCTTGAGCTGTTAGAGATCTTAGTGCCTGTCACCTTGGTAACCCCTTGAGATGTTGACCAGTAGATGTTATACCTTGTTGCACCTGAGACAGTATTCCAGCTGAGAGTTACCTGACCATCACCAGCAGTTGCGCTTACATTTGTGGGGGCTGATGGAGCGGCGGTCGCTACAGCAAAGCTCCACACCTCTGACCATGCACCTTCATTACCATAGATATCTTTCGCCTTTACCCTCCAGTAGTATGTCCCGACTGATAGGTCGATTGGGAAAGGTCTGTGTAGAGAAATTTCATCTATCACGGGAGAGGTAAAGACATTGTCTTCTGAGATCTGAACGCGGTATTCTAATAAATCCACTGGTCCACTGACAGCATTCCATTTAACCTCAGAGGCGCCGGTTGGGAGAGTTGAACCATCTAGGGGGCTCAAGAGTGTCGGGCAAAAGAGTTCAGCGACAATCTCCCCCACGTTGTTTGTAATGCCTGCCTGTACGGTAACGTTTATAAGCTCGCCTCTGTAGAGCACGTTGCCTGGTGAGTCTTTTCCAACTATGACTACCGTCCTGCTTTCCGTGCCTGCCCTGACGCCAGTGATCGTTCCTGAATGGGCTTCGCAATCCCATGGGCCACCACCTGCAAGGTAGTCGTTGTAGTAGGAGTCATAGACCTTCCCCTCAACGGTAGAAACCCCGGCGGTAGCACAGTCCAGTGCTGCTGCATAACGCCCCGAGCTTTCCTGTGGGGCTCCCCGCCACTCAACGCTGAAGGCAATCGAGCCTGTCTCAGGGGAAGTCTCATAGGAAGTATCAGAGCCACTTCCGCAGGCATAGAGTAAAGTAAGGATAATGCAAAGTGCAAAATGTAGAAGCGGGGTAACTTTTATCCGACTATCTCTCATAATTCCTGACCTTAACTTTTTATGTTATGTGTTAGTAGTTCTTACCAACGTCACTAACTCAAAGGAACATCTCATGGCAACGGTCCGTCTGCGGCGGACTGAGTTCAGTCACCAATCTTATCGCCCAAAGGGCTGTGAAACTTTCTCTCTGCGTCCATCTGCGTAAGTCTGCGGCTAATTCCAAGGAACTTCTTACCAGGTAACGGTTACATCTCCGGTGTCACCGCCGCCGCCACCGCCACCACCGCCGCCACCGCCACCGCCACCGGCAGCAACCGCAGCCACTCCTCCTGCCAGACCCAACAGTATCAACCATGTCCAGCTTGAGGTCTTCTTTGCCTTTACCGTTGGTATTTCCTCTTCCGGTGTAGATAGGATTTCAGGTTTGTGTTCAGTGACGCCTGCCTTAGCGAAGACATGGTGCTGCTCAGCAAAGGTTATGTTTGGGAGGTAAAGATTGACTATTGAAAGAACAAGCACTAGAGCGAAAAGTTTCTTTAAAGATTTCATAACCTTCCTCCAGACTTGACCATCATTAAATTAGGACGCAGGTTTTCGCAGATACACGCAGATAATAATTTTTCTATTTCTTAATCCAAAAAATCTGCATTAATCTGCGTCCAATATGGGATTTGCTATACTATCTTGCTACCTGCGTTACTTCATGTGCAGGCTCAGATTCCAGATATCGGGATCGCCCGTCGAGGTGGTGATTATGGGGCGTTTGGCAACACCGAGAACACGCTGGGTCTCATCGGGCATGGCCGATTCCATGTAGGCACGCAGCTCACCCATGGTCACAACACCGTCCTTTCGCCCCGCGCTCTCATAGCCATCGGCTAAACCTGAGAGTGCCCCAAGGAGACAATGGGTGAAGGCCCCGTTGGACCAGGAGCTGTGCTCAATGGCCTGCCGATCGGTGTCAGCTCCTACCATGAAGATCCAGCCTTTGGGAACCTTCCTCTCCCGCTTGAGCCTCTCGATATAGGGATTAACACTGATAGCCTTAATTCCCCGTGTTATTAACTTGCCGGCATGGCAGGTGTCTGCCAGGATGACAACATTCTTGGCGTTGCGCTCCTCCAGAATTTGGCGGACCCGATCCATACGATACCCCGTGGCCGGAATAACCGGATCCGTGTCGTAGCAGGCAAAGTAGACCTTCTCGGGGTCCTCTGGGTCGGGAAACCCGTGCCCTGCCCAAAACAACACGATCAGGTCATCAGGCCCCGCCTTGGTGAGCCAGGACTCCAGGGAAATCGTGATGTCACGCTGCGTGGCCCTTTTGTCTATGAGGCATTTGATGTGATCACTGTCCCAGCCGAGGGTGAGCAACGTGTCACGAAATGCCCGCGCATCGTCGTCTGCAAAGGGAAGATTGGTCAGGCCGCTCTTGCCCGTGTACTCATATTCTGAGAGACCTATGACTACGGCAAAAGACTTCCTTTTTGCCAAGCCGGGCTTGATAGGCAACAGATGCTCAGGCTTGATTTCAAAGGGCTTGGATGTGATAAACTGCTTATCAAGGTAGATATTGACCCTCCAGGCACCGGGGGAGTGTGCTGTCCTTTCGCCCTGTATAGAGAGCTTGTGCCATGCTGTTGCCTCTCTGAGGTATTTTCCCTTTGAGGCCTCTAGAGGGTAGTTGCCCGTGGAGGAGTAGAGGTTGCCATTGGGGTCATACCAGTCCCATCTCAGGGTATGTTTTCCTGATAGATTCTTTAACTTTACAGAGGCAATAACCTCTGGGTCGTCTGTGGAAAAGGTGGTTGTGCGATCTACCGGAATGCCACTGGTTCCTTTATGATACAGTCCCTTTGAGAGCACAGGGTCTTCAAAGCTAAACTGTGGTGGCTGTTGCATCTCTTTGGTAGAAGCGCAGGCAAAAACAAGGAGTGGCAAAATCAGGAAGATGAAGGCTTCTTTTGTTCTATTCATAAGACACCTCCTGTTTGACTTCATCTCTTATTGTGGAGAGTATTTTACAAAAAACTGAGAATTGCCTTCAAAATTCCTGGCAGGGATGACCGAAGAAATCAACTACGCGCATAGTCTATGAACAATCCTTCCTAGGGTGAGTTCCCAATCGAATTTTCAAAATATTTTGCACACACTCAATCTTGAGAATAACGTCGATGCTTATGGAGGTTATCTCTCCCTGTCAGTTTTCGGAATAGTTTCACCGATTTGTTAGTTTGTCAAGACAAAATGTTGCTTCCAAGGAAACCCTGCCGGGTAGGTTATCGTTGAGATTGAAGATCTTTAAAACCAGTGATCACCATTAGCTCTCAGCTCTGGGGAAAAGAAAATCAGGCTGGTTTTTCCTCCAGAGGTACCTCGTACACGCTGACGGACTCGTCAAATCCTTTTACCTGAATTTGGCCGAGGGGGCGCGTGGCTACGTGGTCTTTCACGAGATCATGGGTACGCTGAGAGATCAAAATCCCTTCTACTGGCGCACTGGATTCGAGCCGCTGCGCTAGGTTTACGGCCGACCCCAGCACCGTGTACGAGAGTCTGCGGGCAGATCCCATGTTGCCGACTACAACCGTGCCCGTATTTATGCCGATACGAATCTGGATCGGCATGTCTCCCTGCCTCTCCCATTTTCTTTTGATCTCACGGACTTTCTTTTGCATTTCGATTGCCGCGTTGACACAGAGCAGTGCGTGGTCAGGCTGCGGGTCAGGATCACCGAAGAAGACCATCAAACCGTCACCGATAAATTTGTCCACTGTCCCGTGATACTTGAACACGATCTCAGTCATTGCCTCAAAGTATTCACTGAGCAGTCTCTGAATACGATCCGGAGTCATTGTAGCCGAGTAACTGGTGAAGTCTTTGATATCGCTAAACAGAATTGTCAACTCCTTTTTCTGTCCCCCGGAGGCTATCATGTTAGGGTCTGCCATGATCTTCTTCACGATCAGAGGTGGAAAGTAAGATTCAAATGTCCTCCGAAGAACCTCTTTCTCTTTTTCCTCACTGATGTAACGATAGGCGAGAATGGAGATCAGAGCAAGCGTCACAATGAAGAGCGGACGGACGATGTGAAAAATGAAGTCGCCGTAGAAAAAGAAAAGTGCCGCGACGCCAACATAGCTCCCCCCAAGGGCAAGGATGCCAATCGAAAAGGAGAGGGAGGAAAACCGGAGCGATAGTATCGAGATGATGAGCAGGAGGAGCAATTCGATGTAGAGCATTTCGTGGTCCAAGAGCTCCCTGAGAAAGGACTCTGTCAGGATCGTGTGGATCACATTTGCATGGAGACCGGATAAGGGAAAACTGGTATCGGTTGGCACCGTCCCCACGTCCGAGGATCCTGTCAAGATCTTTGAGACCACAACGATCTTTCCTGACAGCTCTTCCTGCCACATCTCCATTTCAACCCGATCCTCTGAGGCATGCAGGACATCAGCAAAATTATAGTGTTTCATCCGCTCCCACGGACCGATAAAATTGATCACCATGTTGCCGTGTTGGTCTATGGGAATAACGATATCATGTGCTGCTTCCTCTCCGGGCCGGTTGGCATCTTTCAGGGTGATCGTTTTTCCCGGTTTGACGATAATCTTTTCTGGAGGGACATTGAGATAGTCACAGACTGCTCGGAAAGCAAAGCTCGGATAGAAGGCTCGTTCATAGCGAACAAGGAGAGGCAGACGGCGGAAGACCCCATCGCGGTCAAATTTGATGCTCAGGTAGCCCAGTCCCCGAGAAGCAGAGGCGAGCGCAGGAAACGTGATCAGTGGGTTTGTGCCAACATAGAATGCTGCGGGATCTCCATCCACAACTACCTGCCATTTTGTATCATGGAGATACTGCACATCTCTTGCGCCTTCGGGCTCTTTGATCTTTGGGCTTACCTTATGTAACAATTCGAAGGCCAGTCCAAAGTATACCGTGCCAGTCTCTTTGGTGGCATCAATCAATGCGCTGTCTTCCTGCTCATTTGATCGTGCAGGAAAGAAAAAATCGTAAAGTTGAACTGACACGTTCATTTTTGCCAGATTGCGGATGACTTGCGCATCATGGGAGCGGTTCAGAAAAAAATTGTTGAGTTGTTGGATACTGGTGTCATTGAGGTCCACATGGACAATGGTATCATCATAATGCGGGCGAAGATGGTCTGAGGCTGATCTGAACAAAAAGAGCTGATCAATGGTTTTGGCATTCCAGGTCTCAAACACGCTGGGCAAGAGCCAGAAGCAGAGGTGTGCGGTGACAAATGAACTCACCACCAAAAATATGGTGACTTGTATGTTTCGGTTTCTACTGGTGGTCAATCGTGAATGCCCTGCTGAAGAAATCGTTTGCGGAGATCTCAACCGCAATAGCGGCAATATCGGGACGAAAAGCTTTCTCCCCTTCGGTTATCGCGCGGACGCTGCCGCCAATTGGCACAGGTCGCTCAGCAAATGTAGTAAGTTTCCGATACCGCCTTTTTATCTTACGAATTTCGGTGAGGATTTCTTTTGCAAGTTCTGGTTTTCTATCCGGGTCTGCGGTTGTGCACTTACCGAAAAGCCTCTCGAGTTCTATCAATCGTTGAGCCGAGACAAGCAAATAAAATGTCTCAGGCCCAACATTCTCATCCAATTCAAACCACCTGTCACCTTCTGGGATATAATATCTTTTGCCCGGTGCATAATCTCTGGTAAATTGCTGCATGTCGTACGGAAACAACATGCTTACTTCACCCTGCGCGCTATGATAGATCAAATATACAAAACACCTCTTCTCCAGTTCCACAAGCATCTTTAATTTATCGCCTGTTTTCAGCATTGTATCGCGTGTGATGGCGAAAAACTCGGGCTTATGCTCACCCCTTTGGATGGCACCAAAGGCCCATCGGAAGCAGACGTTTTTATCTTCTTTCTGTTGGGCGTTTGTTCTTGGGCTCCCAGATAGCGCAAAACAAAAGACGGTCAATACCAAGGTCAGCAAAACCAATTTGAATGATTTCATCAGATATCCTCCCTAATCATCTATTAATGGTTTCGGAAGATAATGCTTGAGACACTCCACCGATCTCAAAGACCAAGGTGCCTTTAGGATGAGGCTCTCTTGCTTATCGTGCAAAATTACACTCGCCTTCGCCAGGATGCCCCGTGCGGAAGCACGGGGAGGAATGGCGGAAGGCGACTGCGGAAGCACGGGGAGGAATGGCGGAAGGCGACCGCGCCGTAGCTCGTAGAGCGAAGGCGGGTTGGCTTCGGCGCAGTTCCGCTTGGCTTTAACACAGATGCCCCGCGCGGAAGCCCGGGGAGCTTCACTCTATTTTTTGATTATTGAGCAAAAATGTCAAGGTATTATGATACTGCAAGCTTTCATGCCCAAGAGAAGTGGCAGGAGAGGGAATCACCAATGCACAGAGTCAGGAGAGAGCCTAATCAGTTTTGTTCTCGGTCTTTTCTGATTCATCAGAGATAGTAATTGATACTTCCTTGATGGAACGCCTGTCAGCCTCCCTTACGACGAATTTCAGATTGGCAAACTGAAAGCTTTCTCCAACGCTCGGTATCCTTTCCATATGCTTTAACAGAAAACCGGCAACTGTTTCGTAGTCATCCTTGGGTAGTTGTAATGTGAGATGATCATTCAGCTCATCTATTTCCATGCGGCCATTCACAAGGTATTTGTTTTTTCCGATTTTCACAACAAGCCTCTCTTCCTTGTCATACTCATCATATATCTCTCCAACAACCTCCTCAAGTATGTCCTCGATGGTAACAATGCCTACTGTGCCGCCGTATTCATTAACAACCACAGCAATGCTGTTCCCCTCGGTTCTGAGCTGCTTCAAGAGCTCGTCAATAGGTGCGGTGTTGGGTACATAGGGGGCAGGGCGCATCACGTCCTTAAGGGTCTGCGTTTTTTGTTCGGCGGTCAGCAGGTCAAAGGCATGAACGATGCCTATGATATTATATGCCTCCTCTGAATATACGGGTATTCTCGAGTAACCGGTTTTCTGGGCAAGACTTACAGCCTCATCAATGCTATCCTGTATCTCCAGAGCCTCAATGTTAACGAGCGGTACCATAATGTCTTCCACGTCTGTCTCAGAAAAATCAAATATGCGCTCAACGATCTTCTTCTCAGCTGTTCTCAGACGGCTGTCTATGTTCCACATGTCTAGGTAATTCTCAAGATCTTCTCTTGTAGCGTGGGGCCTGAACCGAGCGCTGCCCATGCCAAAGAGCTTCAAGAAAAGTTGTGTCAGCCATGCCAGGACTACAACAAATGGATAAAAGATCACGGACATGGCTTTGAGAGGATAAATCAGATGCGGGGTCATGTGCTCAGCATGGTATCGATAGACGGTTTTTGGGACAATCTCGCCAAAGATGAGGATTAGCGGCGTCATGATGAGTATGGTTATGTATGCATATTGTTCTCCGAGGTATTGAATAACCAAAAACGTAGCAATTGCATTGCTCAGGACCGCAGAGATGTTGGTGCCAAGCAGTGTTGTGGAGAAAAACTTCTCCGGTGCCTGAAGTACAGCATCTATCAGGGCTGCCTTCTTAGAGCCCTGTTCCGCTACGGCTTTCATGCGCGCCCGGTCCACGGAAACCATGGCAGTTTCAGTCCCTGAGAAGAATCCCTCACAGGATATGCAGACCAGAATAACAAATATCCCAAGAAGAAGTTCAAACATTGCCTCTGTCCTCTATGTCGGTTTCATCCCGTATCTCGCCGACAAGCTCCTCAAGAATGTCCTCCAGGGTAAGCATTCCAGATGTTTTCCCCTGGCTGTCCACTACAATCCCTATATGGGTTTTGACTTTCTGAAATTGAAGTAACACAGACAGTGCATTTCTGCTTTCATGGACAAATGTTGGCTTTCGCAGTATAGACTTTATTGTCAGAGGCTTTTTGCTGTGTGCTGAACTCCTCAGACGCAGAAGATCTTTTGCATGGACAAAGCCGGTGATCTGGTCAAGGCTCTTTTCATAAACCGGGTAGCGTGAAAGCTTCTTTGTCTCAATGACTTCCATAAAGGCTTCTTCACTAATGTCCAGGGGCACTGCTACGATACGGTCGCGTGGTATCATTATGTGGGATATGTATATGTCGTCCAGGCGAAATGCCCGGTGAATAAGATCGCGCTCGCCAGGCTCGATGGTTCCCTCTCTGCTGCCAATATCTACCATGGATCTGAAGATGTCCTCATCGATATTCACTGAATCGAGGGGCTGTTTTGTCGGGTCTTTCACAAAGAGGCTTATGAATACCTTTGCGGCTGAATTGAGCATACGCCTGACCGGGGCTATTGCAGTTGAAAAAAGATACAGAGGGTAGGAGTTAAAGAGAGCTATCTTTTCCGGAAACTTGATGGCTATGGTTTTCGGTAATATCTCCCCAAAGAGCAAAAGCACGGGAACGGTTACTGCCATGGAGAAAAAAGGAAGAAACCGATCGCTCATTATGTCCTTTGCAATTGAGTAGACGAGCGCTGCCACCACAACTGAAATGGATATGTTAACAATCTCGTTCCCGATGAGCACTGTGGTGAGGAACGTGCCTGGGGCCTTCAAAAGATTCACTATGTATTTGAAACCTGAGTTTTTTCGGATTTTCCTTCGGCGCAGCCTGACCTTGCTGAGTGAAAAAAAGGAGGTTTCAGATGAGGAAAAGAAACCTGAAATAAGCAATAAGGTAATAATAGCTAAGAGCTTTGTGTAGTAGTACATTTCCTCTCAAGGAAGGCAGATACGGTGGTTGTGGTATGTTTGACGTACTGAGGCGTGCAGAAGATTATTTTTTGAACGGACCCTTCCATCAAATGATTTGTAAGCATAGTATCTCGTTTTTTTAATAGCAATACTTGGTTCAGAAGTCAACTAAAATAAACTTTACGTCCGTACTCGGCTTGGGGTCCAAATCTTACTCAAGGAGTGACAATGAGGGAGGTCTTTTCCTCTTTCCCTTTTTCTACGTGGTTACTTTCCATCAGAGCGTATATAGATTTCAGAAGGAGGTTCCAGATAAAGGGATTGGGATCAAGAGGACTGAAGGGATTTTTCAGATCTATTGCAGCACTCATCGTTGCCCTGGCCTCCTTTTCTTTCCCTGTTCTTAACAGGATGTAGGCCATTTCCTCCAGCCTCCTTTTCCAAAGGAGCCGTTTTTCTTCCGGGAAGAGTTCCTCCAGGGCTTCCCTGTATATGCTATTGAGCCGGGCACCTTTTTGATCAGGTGTAAGTATTATCCTGCTCTCCTGAGCCTCCTTAATCCTCGAAACATACTCTTGCATTTCTTGCCCCTGAAGAAACCAGGTAGAGAAAGGGGTGATCTTGTGGAGCGTGCCCGACTCCTTTAAAGGATATGCCTGGTCTTTTACCTCATCCTCTCTTATGTGCTGATATATGATAGGGTCAGAATGATCCCAGGTAATGTCCTTGAATTCATTTTCGGCGTCATGATATCCCTGGGGAAGGGGCTTGGAAAGCCTCCGTGAGAGAGAAGAGACCTCTCTAAGAAGGTGAATACAATAAGCCCCTGGTGCAGGAACAACAGGCAAATCTTCTGAAGAGACAGAGCTTTTCACAAACTCTTCAAAGCCCTTTTTGCTGAATGATCTCAGGTCAAACTGCTGAATTCCTTGCTGGTCATTCACTATGCTTAAGACTACCAGGAGCCCTCTTGCAGGTCGGGACCTGGCGATCACGATTATCCTGCTTCCTGTTGAATCAATTGCGCCCAGGTATCCCTCGGGTTCAGCAGGCTTCGGAGGCCTCAGGATGGGCCCATCTTTTAGGGGCTTTTCTTCCCACCTGACGCCCTTCTGCCTCAACTTGTAGAGTGTCCTCTTTATGGACTTGATAGCCCCTTTCTCTTTAATGCTGGCCATCATCCCGGTGAGGAGTTGGGCGGTTTCAGGGTTAGGAACCCTTGATAGAGCCTCAATCAAGGGAATCGTCAGGGAAGGGTCTTTTTCTAAATAAGAGGAGACCCTTTTGAGAACCTCTTCAGGTGCAACCTTCTGGCTCTGGGCAGTCTCAATCTCGTGCACGATTTGATCTACCTTTTGCCTTGAGATCGAATCTACCTTATGTTGTTTTGGCTTCTTGGCCATCCTTTTTCCTTTTATGGCATCGGTCTTATATGGTAAGGGTGGTCTGGTCCTTTAGGTGCTGGAAGTATATGGTAGGGGTGCCTGTGTGTAAAGGAAAAAGAATGAAAGGCTGTCAACGGACGCTACTAAAATGAACAGGGATCATAGAAAAATCGTTAGAAGCTGGAAGATGTATGATTGGGCCAACTCTGCATTTGCAACGACCATTATGGCAGCGGTGCTTCCTGAATTTTACAGTTCAGTTGCGGGCTCTGCCCTTGATAGAACAACTGCAACCAGCTACTGGGGATATTCCAATACAATAGCTATGTTACTTATTGCATTCACAGCACCTATTTTAGGTGCAATCGCTGACCACTCCGGTGCTAAGAAGAGGTTTCTTGGCGGGTTCGCTTGTTTTGGTATTTTGGCTACGGCGCTTCTGATTGGCACAGGTAGTGGTATGTGGTTTTATGCATCACTTTTGTATATTTTTGGAAGGGTAGGCTTTGGGGGTGCCAATATTTTCTACGATAGCCTGTTGCCCCATATAGCCAGGTCAGATGACATTGATAGAGTTTCTGCGGAAGGATATGCCTATGGATATCTGGGCGGTGGGATCCTTCTGGCTATCAATCTCCTCATGATAATGAAACCGGGGTTTTTTGGCATCCCGAATGCTGAATGGGGTTCAAGGATATCTTTTTTAAGTGTTGCAGTCTGGTGGGCAGTCTTTTCTATGCCCATTTTCAGAAATGTCTCTGAACCCTCGGCAATAATTGCAAGAGATGAAAGCTACAATCCTATAGTGGCTGGATACCAGAGGCTGAGGAGGACATTCAGGGATGTTCGAAGATTTAGAGAGTTGATCAAGTTTCTCGTGGCATTCTGGCTCTATAATGATGGAATAGGAACCATCATAATTATGGCCGTGATCTTTGGGGCGGAGATCGGGATCGGGAGAGTTCATCTCGTTGGGGCAATCTTGATGGTACAGTTCTTTGGTATTCCCTTTACCGTACTTTTTGGCAGGTTACCCAAGAGATTGGGGACGAAAAACTCGATTCTCCTGGCCTTAGGCATGTACACCATTATTGCCATTCTGGGATATTCCATGCAAAAGCCACTGCACTTCTGGCTCCTGGCCCTTCTGGTTTCTATGGTTCAGGGAGGATCCCAGGCCCTGAGCCGATCTATGTATGGATCCATGGCACCACCATCCAAATCAGCCGAATTCTTTGGTTTCTACAATGTTAGCAGTAAATTTGCTGGTATCATCGGACCTGGGCTCTTTGGCGTAGTAGGACAATTAACCGGTTCAAGCAGGCTAGGCATTATCTCAGTTATTTTTTTCTTTTTCTCAGGTGCACTCATACTGACCCAGGTTGATCATGCACAGGGAATGAAGGTAGCCATCAGTGAAGATGAGGAGGAACGAATGAGAGCAGGCGAGTAGGTTATCAAGATCGAAGTCTGGTTTTTGCTGTATGTATGGTCAATCCTTTACAAAGGGTAGGGTCAGAAGCGCATGTGGTATGATGAGCACATCCAAATCAGGCCTTCCAATGTGCTTAACTGCAAATTCTAACGCCTCCTCCATTGTCTGGGTGGGGATCATCTTTGTGCCCCTTACAATCTCCGGGAATTCCGCACCAACTATAACAACTGGGTTTACCTCCATGACCTTTGCCATGATAAGGGCCCTTTGGGCGCCGGGCTGATACCCTTTCTGTCGCATTTTCTCCAATAGGGCGGACATATTTGGCGAAGAGTGCATTTCCTCAAAGAAACGCTGCTCACCAATTCCCTTACCCGCACCCTCCTCGCACCTCGCCGGGGTGATGAGTACACCCCCTTTCGTTACTACCGGGGTTGGTGCGAAAAATATATAACTCGGGGCGCGGCTTGCCTGATAGAGATTTGCATCCTTAGGGAAACCAACGCCGCCAACTACTACATCGTATTTATGGGGAACTGGTACGGTATATAGTTTTCGAGCTATCGTGACCAGTTTGGCGAACGTCGCCTCTGGCTCACCCCCGTAGATGGCAACTGGCCTTTCTTCTTCATCCGAGACGACGTTTAGAATGAAGCGCAAGCCAACCCGCCTTGCCGCCTCGGTAATTGCCTCGTGTAAAGGATTGCCACTGATCTTACCCAGGCGCGTGCCAGGATGATCAATCATTTGAGGCCCGTGCATATATCCAATCATCTCCTCATCGGCAGCACCAATTGCCACTGTCTTCCGCGCCCCTGAATAGCCTGCAATTTGATGGGGCTCAACAATCCCGGTGGAAATGAGTAAATCTGCTTCACAGGCGATTTTGTTCGCTGATAGGGGTATCCCACTATCCGTTTGTCCCAGGTCTACAAAGTCAGCAGCGTTTTGCGGTTTATTATCCACAACGCGGTAGTTCTCAACCACATGAACACCGAGTTTAGCTACTTTCTCCTCATACGTACTGGCCCTGTGCAATCCAGTTCCACAGAGCAGTGTAACATCTTCCTTCCGGACACCAGCTGCATGGAGTTCACGGAGGATTGGTGGGATCAAGAGGTAATCAGGGCAAGCCCTGGTAATGTCGGTAAATACAATACAGACGCTATCCCCTTTCCTTGCTAAGTCCCTTAATGGGGCTGAATTGATGGGTTCTGCTAACGCTTTGTCAATAGCAGCAGATACATCGGCAAGGGGTGAAATGGGTTGAGAATAAATCACGGTTCCTTTCATGCCTGGTAAGAGGTTAAACTCTATCTCTGTTTTCCCATATGGCACTTTGTACATTGTCATTTCCTCAAGATAGATTGTTCGTAACCCTTCACCCCACATAGGGGCTTGCCCTAAGATAATCAGGGCTTTCTTGGATCTTGTAGATGAGATGGAGGTTGTCTGTCAAGGATAAAGCTGGCTCATGCTTAAATAGTTGTTTCAAGATCACTGTCATAGTAATATTGTGGTGTTATGTAATCATTATGATAACTGTCGAAAGAAATCATATGCTGGGTATTTCCACATGCTGGTGGTTTAATAGGGTATCTTAGATGAAAGCACCGGTCATCTACACCCTGGGAACCAGTACTCACAGCAAAGAAGAATTCCTCGATCTTCTCAAATGCTATCATATTGAAGCAGCGGTAGATGTGAGGAGCTTTCCTCAAAGTAGATTCGAGCATTTCAAGAAAGAGAATTTGGCAAAAATGGTAGAAGAGCAGGGAGTCAACTACCTCTATTTAGGAAAGGAGTTAGGGGGATTTCGAAAGGGCGGGTACCTGTCCTACACCAAAAGCATACCCTATCAAGAAGGCATATCGCATCTAGAGCGGATTGGTAAGGAAAGCATCACTGCCCTTATCTGTGCTGAGCGATTTCCCTGGAGGTGTCACCGTCGATTCATCGCGTTGAGCCTTGAAGAAAGCGGATGGCAGGTGATGCACATCATAGAGAAAGAAAGGATATGGAGACCGAAACCCAACAAGGCTAACCGCCTAGATCAAACAAGGAGTGAGTGATTAGATAAAAACCGTAGAAACGTTCCTCATTACGATTGATTTTGTAATGACCAGAATTTAACCTGACATTCACCTGGCGCTGGTCTGAATATGGTCTGACAGCTTCTTAATTACGCCTGGATCTTTAAGAACCAGGAACCCGCAGTTTCTGATTATTTCTAACGGAAATAATGAGCATGAGCCATGGGTTGAGCGAAGCTATTTTCCCTCATGCAAGTGATAAACCAGTTTTGTTGTCATGAAAATACAAGCGCATGTGGTGTACATCATGTTTCTGAAAGTACCTGAAAGTTGCTCGTACTGTTTTTGAAGACTCTCCATATCCAGTCTATTTACCTTTAAATCCTTTGATGCTAAAATCAGGGCAGAACGAGGTTCATGGTACATATCCGTGAACGGCATATAACCAAAGAAGTCATTTTTTTCAAGAGTCAAGAGCGGCAGATAACCTTTCCCGGTCTGCCCAATCACGTATGCCTTACCTTCCACTATGGTGAACGCCTCTTTTGTTGAAGAACCCTTTTCAATAATTACCTTCTTATCTTTGGTAAATCCCTTGGTCTTGTCCTCTTTCATGAACAACTCTACAGCCCTATCCGTAATCTTCCTCAGTCTGCCATCCAGGCTGAGAAGAGTTCCTCTGAAATCGGGTGACAGGGATGCGAATTCTCGATAAAGAAACTCCGTATCCAGCAAACCAAGTTGAACGTCGCCCAAAGCAGCTGCGGTAGCACTTCGGGTATATTCCATGGATGTCAAAGCGGTGAAGGTTCCAAGAAAACATCCCTCTCCAAGATGGACTATGGTCATGGGACCATTGGATGTTTCCCTGGTTACATGTACTGAGCCTTTCAATATAACCCAAATCCATTTGCCATGACCCCCCTCTTTGACAATTATCCCTCCATCACGGTATTCTTCTTCATTAAGGACATGGGAGTAATCCACTAGCGGTCCTTTAATGACTTGAGGAGCCCCTCTTTTCCCAAATCCGGTTCCACTACCTTGTGCTGAAGCCACCTCATCAAAGGAGGGCGGCCCCACCTTTTTGATCAACCCGTCGTCAAGCATCCTCATGGCATCGAGCACAATCTCCATTCTGCTCTTGTTGACCACCCGTCCAATTTGAACCTCCTCTTCATAAAACTCGAATTTCCCTTCTCCCCAACCAAACAGGGCGTAAATAGCATCTAAACCACTCAAGGGACCGATGGTAGCATTTATAGGATCTCCATTGAGAAAATATATGAGGCCAGGGTCCGGCGCATGTTGACTCGTAATTCGCATTATCCCAGTGCAATTGTTCCCGCCAAGTATCTGGAAGATATCTGCCAGGCCAATAAAACTCAAGCTTCCTGCAAGTGCCGCTTTATCACTCATGATGAACCTTTACTCTGACCATTTTAGCTCTTTCTGGAGATCACGCAATGTGAGAACTAAGCATTTCTTCAGGGTATCCCCTACACCCTTCCCCTTCACAGCACTTGCCTCAAAGGAGGGGACATTGAGCTTGCTGTTTAGGTCTCGCTCCATTACTTCTACAGGCATGATGGGAATACCTTGCTCGCCGAGATCTCGCTTGTTATATTGAATAACCAGTGGAATCTCGAAGATATTCATGTTCTGTTCTGCGAGGTTTTGCTGGAGATCCTTCAGAGACAAAAAGTTTGCTTTTCGTTGAATCTCAAGTGAATCTGCAACGAAAACTACACCGTCCACATTCTTGAGAACCAGTTTTCTCGTGGAACTATATTTTGCCTGTCCGGGGACTGTGTAGAGCTGAACCTTGATGTCGCAACCTCTGATTTTACCCAAGCCGATGGGAAGAAAATCAAAGAAGAGGGTACGATCTCCCTTGGTATTTATGGAGACCATATCGCTGTTCGTGTATTTTTTCCCCGCTTTGAAAATGTATTCCAAATTGGTGGTCTTTCCGCTCCGCCCCGGGCCATAATACACAATCTTACATTCGATGACTCTATCTTTAGGGTTGAAAACAGCCATACAAATTAAAACACCCTCCAAAGACCCCTTTTTAGTGTTATGGCCAAAGGATCCTCATCTTCTTTAGTTCTAATATTTGACCTGAAACCGATAGCCTTTTCAATCAAATAACTACACACCATCTATTGTGATATCCAGCGAGTAATCCCCCCGCCTTGGGCCGGATGTTATTCTGTTCAATCCGGAAACGATTCCTCTTCCATTGAATACAGCTAAAGGAGAAAAACACTGTATAACTGACAGCCGAAGTCCAGGCTTGAAGGCATCTGTCAAATGCTTCTGCTGAGCTGGAATGATGGTGCTAACCTTATTGCCTGTCTGAAAGGTGACCTCGAACTCCACCATTTCACCCTTGCGGGGGCCATTCGCCAATTGTACGGTAAAGGAGGATATATCGATGATGTCCTCTTCTTTTTCCTCAGGTTTACCTCCTTCAGCAGGTGCTTCATCCACCTGCGGGAGGTCGGCTTTGATGCCATGCTTTATTAAGGCATTCTCAAGAAACGCTCGTATGTATCTCAGCTCTCTTCTGGGGAATTCAACTTGAGACACCCATTCTTTGAATTGAGCAATAGCCGCATCTGGTGAAGAGATGGTCACGTGGCACCTGAGTATGTTCTTGGCAGCCAAGACAGGCATGATTCCTTCCTTTATCAGTCTTTGAAGTTCTTCTAGGGCCTTCTCATATTGACCAAATTTGGCTAGGGCAACCGCTCCTTCCATTGCGGCCATGTCTTTATCTTCCGAAAATGAAAATAATCGACTGATGAGATCTCCTACCTCTTGGGACAGCTCGGGTGTTTCTGGAGCTTGATCAATCTGATCCAGAGACTCTTCCACGGTTCGGATTTTCCTTTTAACGGCGTCTATGAGTTTCTTGTCCTTGGAATAACTTTCATGGTTTTGGATGAATTTGAGGATCTCCTCATATTTTTCTTTAGATTCCTCCAAAAGGCCCTGTTTTCGATAAATTTCCGCCTCCCTTATCAAAGACCTTATATGTTCTTTATCAGACATTGAATCCCCTCACTGAACACTCTTGGATATGTTGGATCAAATGTCTCACGTTATATTATATTTTCTTGACCCCTGAAAATTAGCATATATTGTCTTAAAAACCGACGCTTCTGTTCATTCATTTCCATGAACTCAATTCCGGATTCAAACTTTCCATCTTCCCGTTTGCTCGAATGGGCAATCTTTCCCTTCAAATCCATGAGGTCATTTTCCAGGGCTATAGTCAGAGACACAATATGATGCGGATCAATAGGAATATGGGTCTCTAGCAGGATTCCACTTTCACTTACATTTAAGGTTCTTCCCATTCCTTGCATCTTTTCATGGTCATTTTCATCAAGACAAACGTAAAGTAAAAGGTTTGACGATACGACTCTCGGGTCTATTCTTTTGTCATCTGTCGCCATACTATTCACCAAATAAAAGCTGAAACATAATTTTAAGAAAATTAGATATCAATATATAACACAATGGCCAGCCTTGCAAATTCCAGCCTTTCCGTTTTTTTACCGGAAATAGACTTCTCTGTTGTTCCTTTATACCCGATCTTCTAAGAACTGTAAATTACCTTTTTGAGGAGGATAGGCTATGGAGAGTTCAACTGCATTGAAAATCTTTCGAGATTGTGAAAAACCAAACCTTAAACCGAGCGCCTTCATGGGCTAGCTGGTACTTGATAGACAATTTCGAGGAACTTTTTAGTGATAAGGATATTAAGTCAATCAGTAGCGAAGACATCTTCCATTTCTTGGCGATAATCACAGAAAATAGTCTCAAGCACACCAAAAGACGCCGGTACTCTCAGCTGAGAGCCTTCTTCAACTTTATATGAATTATGAGCCGGATCTTAGCAATCCATTAGATAGCCCCTTAATGAGGAAAGGCTTCCGTATCCCTGAAGCCGAGCAGAGAGAAATTATTCCCAAAGAACTCATCGATGAGGTGATCTTTAACAGCAAAAACCTAAGAGACAGGTTCTTGATGGAACTCCAGCCAAGATGTGGAGCCCGTATCGGCGAGGTTCTCAATATCCGTGTAAGGGACATCGAAGGAAGGAAGATCATTGTTCGCAACCCGAAGAGTGGGAAGGAGTCAGAGGTCATCTTCATGTCCGAGCAGGTAGCCAATAGGCTCAAAACCTATATCCAGAAGAAAGGCTTAAGAGAGCACGATAGGGTGTTCCCCTTTAATTAGCCCTTTTAGGAAGGTCTACGCTAACGTAGCCAGGCGTTTGATTCTCTTGAGCATGTTGGGATGGGTAGTGAAAATCTCCATCATCTTTTCAGCCTTACCCAGTTTTGCTTTCTGAGACCTTAGGGTCAGAAGCTCATCTTGATCTATGGTTCCTGAAAGGTCCCGATCTACCTCTTTGAGGTCTCTCACTTCGCTCAAGGCTCGGGAGACATCATTCAAGAAGAAGGCCTTCACCCCCTCCACTCGTTTCAGTTCTTCCTGTGCTCTCGGATCTCTTTTGTGTTGCGCCGAGCTGTAGACAAGTTTGTAGAGAGCTGAAGCGAGATGTTGGGGTGGATTTCCCAGCCTCACACTTCTCTCATCAGCGTAATACTCTCTGATCCTTGAGCCATACATAACGAGGAGGCTGGTGAGGAAGTAAAGCACAAAGGCCCCCATGCCAATCAGGGCAGCATACCCGCCCCCTTGCCTTCTCCCACCAGACATTCCTCCCCACATCAGTGAGAAGGCAATCCAATAGAGGATCAGAGGAATCACCGAAAGCAGGGTGATAATGATCATATCCCGGTGTTTGAGATGGGAGATCTCGTGGCCTATCACTGCCTTTAGCTCATCTTTGCTGAGCAGTCTTTGAATTCCCTGGGTAATACAAACCCTGCCATCTCTTATTGTTCTTCCGAAGGCAAAGGCATTGGGAATTGAGAGTTGAGAAACCCCTACTTTTGGCTTAGGGATTCCCGCCTTTTGGGCCAGCTCAGCTACCTGGCGATGGAGCTCTGGTTCTTCTTTTTCAGAAACCCATTTAACCCTCATCATTAGTGAAACCATCGAAGGTCCAATCAGGTACTGAAAGCCCATAAACAAAACTGCCAAGACAATGTAGCTGGTTGCACCCCCTACTCCCATGTAGCTGCCGATGCCAGTGATCACTCCGTAGAGGATCCCAAACATCAGCACCACCAATACCCACATTTTCATCT
>Ga0111182_1001_pt1 | contig 46553 bp, 45 predicted proteins | sample DeeMarSWOR324_28_FD_80239 | JGI IMG/M metagenome (GOLD analysis project Ga0111182, IMG submission 80239) | Nitrospira bacterium SM23_35 | reverse complement strand
TTTAAATAGTGTTGACATGATTTTGAGTTTTGCTACAATACGGGGGTTCAGGTTGGTAGCCTGGCCCGTTGAGGAATGAACAAGTACTGGTACCGAAAGTTTCCTGGGCCTTGCCAATCCGATTACTGGGGATTCTGCAAGAGAAAGGGGGTGAATCACTGTTTTTGACTACCTTTCCGTTTTCTTCTCTAGAAGAGGAGGTGGCTTATGAAAAGAACGACGATATCTTTCATGTTGATTATCGCTTTGGGGTTTTCATTGGCGGCTTTGAGAATCACCGAGCCCGCCCTTGCCGCTGATGTGGTGATCGGGAATATCCTCCCCTTGAGCGGTCCCGTGGCACCCATCGGTAAGGTGGGGAGAGAGATCCGGGAGATGACCGTGGAGGAGATCAATGCCGCGGGTGGCATCAAATCAATGGGGGGCGCCAAGCTCAAGATGATCTACGCCGACAGTCGCGGCGACCCCAAGGTCGCCATGACCGAGGCGGAGCGTCTCATCACCAAAGACAAAGTCGCCTGCATCACTGGCGCCTATCAGAGCGCGGTCACCTACCCGAGCACCGAGGTCGCCGAACGGTACAAGGTTCCCTATCTTGTTCCCGTCTCTGTCAGGGATGCAATCACGGAGAGAGGCTTTAAGTACACCTTCCGGGTTGCAGCGAAAGCCTCCTGGTATGCCAGGGACCAGATCAACTTCATCAAGGCCATCCAAGAAAGAACGGGGCTCGTGGCAAAGAAACTGGCCTTTGTGTATGAGAACACGGACTGGGGAACTTCCACCGCGGAGGGCTGGCGGCCGCTTGCCAAAGAGGCGGGCTTCGAGGTCGTGTTGGACGAGCCTTATCCGGCAAACGCCCCTGACCTCACACCCGTGGTCCTGAAGATAAAGCGGGCAAAGCCTGACTTCATTCTGTTCGTCTCCTACATAGCCGACGCCACGCTGTTGATGAACACAATTGCCGAACACGAAGTCGATGTCATGGGAATGATCAGCAGCGGTGGAGGACACTCCGACCCCCAGTTCATCCCGAACACGGGCAAGAACTCCCTTTACCACTTCGATGCCTGTGAATGGGAAGCAGACCTCAACCGCCCGGGGTTGAAGGAGACCAACGCGAAGTTCAAGGAACGCTATGGGTACAATATCAGCCCAGAGGCCGCCAACGTGTATGCCTCCATGTACGTGTTGGCGGACGCCCTGGAAAGGGCAGGGTCTGCTGATCCGGAGAAACTCCGTGAGGCATTGGCCAAGACCGACTATACCAAGGGACCGGGCATGATCGTCCCCTATGAGAAGATCAGCTTTGACAAATCAGGCCAGAACCCTCAAGCCCAGCTGGTGGTGGTTCAGATCCGCCAGATGCCCGACGGAAGCATCGAACGGTGTACCATATACCCGTGGGCGGTGGGACGAGCGGGGTATGAACCAATCTATCCGATACCCTCATGGAAGTGGCGGAAAGCCAGCGGCCGCGCTGAGTAGCGGAAAGCGGGGGCCCATTGGACCAGGGGCCCCCGCTTCTCGCCCAAAGAGGACTCTTCATTTCTGACCAGGGGGAAGGAGCCGGGAGGGGGCACTGTGGACATTATCGTAGCCACCATCATCAACGGCATTCTGATGGGGGGAGTATATGGGCTTACCGCAATGGGGCTGACACTCATCTTCGGGGTGATGAAGGTGATTAATTTCGCCCACGGGTCCTTCCTCATGGCCGCCATGTTTGTGACGTATTACCTTTTCAGGATTACCGGGATCGACCCGTATGCCGGACTGGTTATCATCGTGCCCTTACTCTTCGCCCTCGGCTATTTCACACAACACGTGCTGATCCGACCGGTATTCAAGATCGAGCGGGACGTGCGTGAGCCCATCAGCGTCTTGATGTTGACTGCGGGACTCTGGATCTTCATGGATGCCTTCGCCCTGGCCCTTTTCGGCGCTTTTTACAAAACGATAAGAACTCCCTACAAGGGGACCGTCCTTCATCTGGGTGATGTGATCATCAGCCTTCCTCGGCTCTATGCCTTCCTGACCACGGTGATTCTGGCCATTCTTTTCTACCTTTTTCTCAAGAAAACACGGCTGGGCAAAGCCATCAGGGCCACCGGTCAAGACCGTGATGCCGCACGACTGATGGGCATCAACATCGACCGAATTTACAATGTGGCCTTTGGTATTGGCATCGCTATTGTGGGGGTTGCCGGGGCCGTATTGATGCCTTTTTACTACGTTCACCCGGTCGTGGGCGTGGTCTTTGACATCCGCGCCTTCATTATCGTCGTCTTGGGTGGCCTTGGAAGCATCCCAGGCGCACTATTAGGGGGCGTAATCATCGGTGTGGTGGAGTCTCTCGTAGCCCAGTTCATAACCGCAACGTGGACTGAGGGCATCATTTACGCCATCTTCATATCGGTCCTGTTTCTAAGACCCGAGGGGCTTTTCGGATTCAAAGCCGAGTGGTAGGGGGGAGATGTGGAAAAAGAAAGAACTCACGCAAAGACATGGGAAATAGACCGGATAGCCTGGGTTACGTTGGTCAGCATCGTTATCCTGCTTGTGTTTCCCCTTTTCATCCGAAGTCCGGCATTTCTCCAGTTCATGATTCTGATCCTCTGGTACGCATATCTCACCACGAGCTGGAACCTCGTCGGGGGATTTGCTGGTGTACTTCCCCTAGGCCATGCTACCTTTGCCGGGATTGGTGCCTATACCTCCTCTGTCCTTTTCGTCCATTACGGTCTCACCCCCTGGGTCGGCATGTTTGCGGGGGCATTGCTGGCGGCGATCGTGGGGGTCATTCTTGGGGCTCCTACCTTCAGACTCAGAGGAGCCTACTTTGCCCTGGCAACCATCGCTATTTGTGAAAGCTTGAGAGTCGTTCTGGAAAACATTCAGAAATTTCCATTTCTGGGGTTTGACATCAACGGGGCTCGGGGGATTCTCCTCCCCTTAAGGGGGCACTCTCCGATCAACTACCAGTTTTTGGACAAACGGTATTTCTATTATATCATCCTGGTCATGCTGGCCATTATCTTCTACATCACCTACCGGATTGCCCGGTCCAAACTGGGCTACTACCTCGTGGCAGGAGGTGAGGAGAAAGAGGCAGCCGAGGCTCTGGGCATCAATGTGGCGAAGTGTAAACTGATCGCTATGGCTATTAGTACCTTCTTCACGGCCCTGGGAGGTACCTTCTACATGCAGCTCGTCCATTACATCTATCCCCGGGGAATTGTGAGCCTCGATCTCTCCTTTGAGATCGCCTTCATTGCCATCATTGGGGGAAGAGGGACGCTTCTCGGTCCCATAGTGGGAGCGATCCTTCTGGTCCCTGCTGCTGAACTGACCAGGACATATCTCGGCGGAAGCTACGAAGGGGTCCATCTCATGCTTTATGGGGCCGTCCTGATGGCCGTGATGGTCTTCAAACCCAGAGGCCTCATGGAGCCTCTGGAGGCATTCTACAGATGGGTCTCGGGGAAATTCTTCCCTCAGCCACTCTTGCAAACGGAGAAGGGCTCGTGATGAACATGCTGCAGCTCAACGGAGTTTCGAAGAGTTTTGGTGGGTTGACGGCGGTGGCGGACCTCGATCTTACCATCTCCGAAGGTGAGATCGTTGGGATGATTGGTCCCAACGGGGCCGGCAAGACGACGGTATTCAACCTGATTACTGGCTTTCATCCTCTAGATCGGGGGGAGATTTACTTCAATGGTGAAAACATCACCCGCCTGAAGCCGTATGATCTCTGCTTCAAGGGAATCGGGAGGACCTTTCAGATTGTGAAACCCTTTGCGACAAAGAGCGTGATTCGAAACGTGATGGTGGGGGCCTTTTGCCGGGTGAAAACCGCCGGGGAAGCTGAGGAGTGTGCTCGTGAAGTCCTCGATTTCACCGGTCTTGATCCTAAAAAAGGAATGCTGGCTAAGAATCTCACCATCGCGGATCGAAAGCGCCTGGAGTTGGCAAGAGCTCTGGCCACCCGGCCCAAACTCCTCCTGCTGGATGAGGTCATGGCGGGTCTGACTCCGAAAGAGACGGATGACATGATCTCGCTGGTGAGGAAGATCCGCGACCAGGGGATCACCCTGTTCATTATTGAACACGTCATGCAGGCGGTGATGACGATTTCGGAAAGGGTGGTTCTCCTCCACCATGGAGAGAAAATCATGGAAGGGACGCCCGAGGAGGTGGCTTCCGATGTGAGGGCAATCAAGGCTTACTTGGGAGAAGAATATGTCGTTGCTCGAGGTTGAAAACATCGACGTCTTCTATGACGACGTCCAGGCGGTATGGGGGATCTCCCTGCGCGTCGACGAGGGCGAGGTTGTTGGCATCATCGGTGCCAATGGCGCGGGGAAGAGCACAACGTTGAACACTATTTCAGGGCTCATTAAGCCGAGGACTGGAAGCATCGTGTTCCAGGAACAAAACGTCGAGCACTTACCCGCTGAGAGGATTGTCGAGCTGGGGATCGCGCAGATTCCCGAAGCCCGGCGTCTGTTTCCATTCATGACCGTCCAAGAAAACCTGGAGATAGGCGCTTACAACCGGCGGGCCCAGAGCATGGAGGAGCAGACCCTGGAGGAAGTGTTTGACCTCTTTCCCATATTGAGGGAGAGGAGGAACCAGCTTGCCAGAACCCTGAGCGGAGGCGAACAGCAAATGCTGGCCGTTGGCCGCGGTTTGATGGCAAAGCCGGTTCTGCTCATGCTGGATGAACCTTCCCTCGGGCTTGCGCCCATGTTGGTAAAGACTGTTTTTGAAGCCGTGCAGCAGATCAACGATGGTGGAACCACTGTTCTGCTGGTGGAACAGGACGTACAGCATTCCCTTGAATTGAGCCACCGGGGTTATGTTTTTGAGAACGGTCGGGTCGTCATGGAGGGGAATGGTAAGGAACTGCTAGAGGATCCTCATATTAGGAAGGCATATCTTGGGCTCTAGGGAGGTATCGTGGTCATGGCCAAGGCCATGACTGGGGGTCTTCCTTTCAAGGGACTGCTCGTGATATCGGCGGGGGCTTCCTCCACTATCACCCGGCCTCCGATGCATCTGGTGATCACGGATGAACGACGTGAAAAGGGGATTTCCATTATCGAAGAGGGCCTGAGCGAACTTCAGCGTCGTTCGAAATGATGTACATGTGCCTGGGATAATGCCTTTTACCGGTGTTGACCTGAACCTTCCGCATCTTTGGCCATTCACATCGTCACAGCCCCCGTAACTCGGCATTCGATCAACGAGATCGCAAACGATGGGAAAGATATGCTAGCCGTTGTCAAGGATTTCTCCAGAAAGGGAATATCACTGCAAGATGTTCCCACCCCTGAGATGAGCCCTTACGAGGTTCTCATCAAGGTCAGGGCTGTGGGAATTTGCGGAAGTGACGCTCGGATTTACAATGAAGTGATGCCCGGAAGGAAGAAGATCATCATTGGCCACGAACTCTCAGGTGAAATCGTCCAGTGCGGAGAGCAGGTTCATGACCTGAGAAAAGGGGAGAGGGTTGTCACCGAAATCTGCATCGGCTGTGCTATCTGCCGATATTGCAAGAAGGGTCTCATCAACCTTTGCGACAGGCTGGAGGAAGTCGGCATCACCGTGGATGGCGGAATGGCGGAATTTGTATCAATTCCGGCAAGAAATGTTCATCCTATTCCAAAAAATGTCTCCTTTGAAGAGGCTACCCTTGCTGACCCCCTGGCGTGTACAATTCGCGGGCTGGAAATGGTAAGTGTTCAACCGGAATCATGGGTTACGATACTGGGGCCGGGAACAATAGGGCTCCTCGCAGTACAGGTGGCCAAGAAGATCCTGAGGGCCAAGGTGATTGTAACGGGAACGCGAGATGAGAGGCTGGCTCTGGCAGAAGAGTTCGGCGCGGATTATGTGGTTAACGTTCATGATCGCGACCCGGTACCGTTTATCTTGGAAACGACGGGAGGAGGGGCCGATTTTTCCTTTGAGGCCGCCGGTTCAACCGAGGCATTGGAGAATGCCTTTTTCTCCACCAAAAGAAATGGCTCCGTTGTCTCGATGACTGTCCACAAAGAGATAAACATCAATATAGAGCCGGTGATCAGAAATGAACTCAAAGTGTTTGGTTCCATTTGCTACAACTACAAGGAATTCGATGAGGCTTTGGATCTCATTCGAAAGGGGAAGATCAATGTCGAGGAATTCACAGGGCACACGTTCCCCCTGAAAGAAGCGGACAAGGCGTTTGATTTTCTGATGTCAAGAAAGGGCGTAAAGGTAATAGTGAGACCCGAATAATTGGAGGAGGGGAAATGGTTGCAGGTGTATTGATTAAAGTAGAGCCAAATAAGACAAAGCAGGTGTACAGACAACTGAAAGACCTGGAAGGAGTGGCAAATATTGTCACCGTTTTTGGAAGCTATGACATGGTCCTCATGATTAGGGCATTAGACTTAGATGCCGCCAGTAAACTCATTGCGAGAATCAGGGAAGTGGAGGGGATCGTTTCTACGGAGACACTCATTGCCTCCACTCCTCCTGAATAGGATGGAGGCGCTACACATTCTTTTTATCAAAGGAGCCACACATGAAGGCTACCCGGGAAATGGGCGGTGAATCTCATCTCATTCACCACCGGACACCAATGAAACTGATGCAAGAGGAAATTACCGTTATTAGCTCGAGGCGAAGGTGTCCGGGTTTTTGATCACCATGGAAGAAGGTATCTTGATCTTGTTGCCGGCGTTACCAGGCCAGTCCATGTGGGCTATGGGCGCAAAGAGATGGCTCAGGCGATCCATGATCCCATTACGGCGCCAACCCCGGTGCTTCCGAGGAAGTGCCAGGGATCGTTTTCAAACACGGAAACGGCAAACCGGACCAGATTCTCCTCCTCAACGGCAAAGGGATTTCTTTTCGACACCCTGCCATAGGCCAAAAATTTCCGGAGTTTCGTAATTTTTATTGGAAGGATCTCTGTAACTTTTTGATTTCATAACGGATTCTATTTTCCCCGAGAGAACACCGTTGTCCCTTCGCTTCAATGCTTCCGAAGTGACCCTTTCGGGGTTCGCAGGTGGGGAATGCTTACCCTCGATGGGTACCCCACTTCTCCGGCAGATTGCGCTCATGGACAACGGTGTTCTCCAAAAACTCAGGAAACTCCGCAAAAATTTTTCTTGACTTTTCCCTATTATGTGGATATTTTTTATGTTTATTTTATCTCCAGAACCCGATTGTGATTCAATTTTCGATGCAAAGAAATCAATCTTGACTTTAACGTAACTGTCTATTATATTATTAGTAATGATTATCATTCTGAACACAACGACGTAACGGAGATGGTCAGTTGAAACTAAGGAAGGCCAACAGAGGCATGAAAGGGTTTGTGGGAGTGAAAAGGAGGGGGCGGTTTCTCGCTTACAACGTGGCCGACCTCCTAGGAATCAATGGATCCGCCCCAGCGTCACTCGACGAATTGACGGGGTTCATCGAATGTGCAACCACTGAATCACAGATGAAGGCCAACGTCTCCCCTGGCCGCGAGGAGGGCCTCCAAGACGAGAGTGCTACCTCAAGCAAATTGGAAAATATCACCCTCGCCTACCTCAAGGAGATGCAGAAAATCTCCCTCCTCACACGGGAAAGGGAGATTGAGCTGTCCAAAACCATCAGAAAAGGGGAGGATACCATCTGCGATCTCATCCTCAAGTTCCCCCAAGCGAGAAGGGAACTGGCCTCTTTGGGGGAAAAGCTGGAGGAGGGGAGTCTCAAACCCCGAGAGATTGTCCAAGCTAAGGAGGACCATATCCACCGGATCATCGAGAAATTGGAAGATACGGTTGAGGAGGAGAAGCATTCAAACCGCGCAAAAGGGGAAATGCTCGACACCCTGAGAAGCATTAAGAGGGCCGAGTCGGAAGTGGAGGCGGCCAGAAAGGAGATGATTCAGTCCAATTTACGGTTGGTGGTTAGCATCGCCAAGGCCTACATGAACCGTGGGCTCTCTTTTTTGGACCTCATCCAAGAGGGGAATTTGGGACTCATCAAGGCCGTATCCAAGTATGATTATACCAAGGGCTACAAATTCAGCACCTATGCCTCCTGGTGGATACGACAGGCCATAACCCGGGCAATCTCCGATAAATCCCGCACCATCAGGATTCCCAACCACCTGTTGGAGAGCAAGAGCAAATTGGCAAAGGCGTTCAATGCCCTCTCCAGGGAATTGGAAAGGGATCCTACCCCCACGGAAATGGCAAGAAGGGCTGAGCTCCCCATAAAGACCGTCAACAAGGTTATGGGATTGGCCAAGGAACCCCTTTCCCTTGAGACACCCATCGGGGACGATGATGGGCGCCTTCAGGACTTGATCCCCAATGAGGATTCCGAGTTCGCCACGGAGAGCTTTATCGAAAGCCTCGACGTCTCCAAACAGGCCCAGAAATTGCTGTCCGTGCTGACGCCGAGGGAGGAGAAGATCCTCAGGATGCGGTTCGGGATTGGGGAATCGACGGATTATACGTTGGAGGAGGTCGGAAAGAGGTTCGGGATCTCCAGGGAACGGGTTCGCCAAATCGAGGAAAGGGCAATAAGGAAGCTGAAACATCCCCCGAGAAAGGAAATGCAACAGCCCAGCGATTAATCGTGGGCCTTTACATAAGCTCACTCCCCTCGGCAAGGGGCGTTGAGAGATATCTCTCCCCACAACTGGGGATGATCACGACCAACATTTTTCCACGGTTTTCCGCCCTTTCGGCAAGCTCCAAGGCTGCCCAGACCGCTGCGCCCGACGAGATACCCACCAGGATGCCCTCCTCCTTGGCCACTCTTCTCGCCGTTGTAAACGCATCCTCGTTGGACACGGTTACCACCTCGTCGATGATTTCCCTGTTGAGTATCTCCGGAATGAATCCCGCCCCGATCCCCTGAATCTTATGGGGGCCCGCCTTTCCCCCCGACAGCACCGGTGAGTCGGCCGGCTCAACGGCCACCGCCCTAACGGCGGGCTTCTTGCCCTTGATCACCTCGGCTACCCCTGTAATGGTTCCCCCCGTTCCCACGCCTGCTACCAATACGTCAACCCTCCCATCGGTATCCTCCCATATCTCGAGGGCAGTCGTCTCCCGATGGATTTGGGGATTTGCCGGGTTCTTGAATTGCTGGGGCATAAAGGCCCTGGGAATTTGACCCATGAGCTCTTCGGCTTTTTTGATGGCCCCCGACATCCCCTCGGAGCCAGGGGTCAGAACAAGCTCCGCCCCCAGCATGGTGAGGATTTTTTGCCTCTCCATGCTCATGGTCTCCGGCATTGTCAGAATACACCGGTATCCTTTGGCGGCGCAGGTGAAGGCCAAGGCAATACCCGTGTTGCCGCTCGTTGGCTCTATGACCGTTGTTCCATCTTCCATGAACCCACCCCGTTCGGCCGCCTCAATCATGCTTACCCCAATTCGGTCCTTGACACTGGACAAGGGGTTGAAGAATTCGAGTTTGGCCAAAATCGTCGCATCAATCCCCCTGGTGAGCCTATTGAGTCTCACCAGGGGGGTTCTCCCGATGGTCTTTGTGATATCCGAGAAGATCCTTCCCATTTCAGCAACCTCCCGCGTATCTCTTTGCAATAATATCACTATACCCCGAGGCTCCGTCCACCGTCAACGCATCCCCATAAACTCTCCCCCAAAGGCTATGCGCTCTTGGGCAAACCAGCTCGTAACCCTAGCGCTCCGCGATTCAATGTGAGGGAAAGGAAGATTTGGCGAGCCCTTGTCAATGGGCACCTCGCCCGAATCACGGAAAAGTGTTATAGTGTGGTATTTTCATGGGTAACTTTCCTCTATCGGACCATCGCCGAGTCCCTGGCGAACGACAATGCCAAGCGCTTTGTATCCATGTGGAGCCCGGAGAGAAATAGCAAAGAGCCGCTAGGAGAGCTCAACGCTCAGTTTAACCAGCAACGTCAGATGTCCATCATCTAAGAACTCCTCAATATCGCAGCTGGCTTCATGGAGTTCACAGGCAAGGGACGTGATGGAGTCACTGGCTAGATACATGGAGGTGGATGGCCGTGCACGTGATTGGTTCCCTGACCACGAATCCCACCATTGATACGAGCTCTCGCGCTCAGTTTGCTAACTTCAGGGAGGCGTTGAGGACATATTTCATCACAACTCTCACGTGGAGTATAGAATGAAACCTTTGTCCCGAAGGAAAAAAATCATGTTCACGTGCGCCTTGATTCTACTGACATTGCTCTTTGTGGAAGCCGCGGCGTTCACGATGTATTACATGGTAAAGAGAGAATCGTTTCCGCGATCCAAATACAGATCAGCGATCTGGGATGCTTGGACCGATGGCAATATCACTGGCTCTCAAGGAAACCACATGAGAAACACGGAGATGCGCTTTGGGGACCTCATCGAAGTGATTCACCCTTACCTTGGATTCGTCCTGGATCCAAAAAGAACTCAGAACGCCTCGGATTTCGGGTTTCTTGATGATGCTAACCCCATGATCTCTCGAACAGACGACACCGTAATCGTCGGGATTTTTGGTGGTTCTTTTGCGGCGGGAGTATATGCGCACGGAAGCGATAGGTTGATCAACGCACTGAAAGCTATGGGAAAAGAGATTGTCGTAGTAAATCTGACAATGGGAGGCTACAAACAACCCCAACAATTACTGGCTCTTGCATACTTGCTGTCGCTGGGTGCAGAATTTGATATTGTTATTAACATAGACGGTTTCAATGAGGTCGCTCTCCCTCCGTCAGAGAACATTCCCAAGAATGTTTTCCCGGTTTATCCCCGTGCATGGTATTTCAGGGTTGCAGGAGTTACCGACCAACGAGCACTGATTGAAATAGCGCGAATAGCGGCCTTGGATCAAAAGAGAAGAATTTGGGCACGATTGTTTGCACAATCGAAACTGTATCACAGCATTGCATCATGCTTACTATGGGAGGCGGTAGATCAACTACTGAAGTCAAAAAGGAGTGATATTATGTTAGCCCTCCAAAGGGGACGGAGAGTAACCGACGAATACGTAGTAACGGGGCCTCAGTATTCATTCCCAGATGACGATTCCTTATACGACCACCTCGCAAGCGTGTGGAAACGCTGTTCGCTTCAAATGCGGGCAATCTGTGAGGCAAGCGGTATTCGGTATTACCATTTTCTTCAACCCAATCAATATGTTGAGGGTTCCAAGCCCATGAAGAAGAAAGAACGAGAAATAGCGATAAACAGAGAACACCCTTACAGGTTAAGCGTCATCAAGGGGTATCCGATTTTAAGACGGTATGGTGATGACTTGGTTAGCCTAGGCGCCGAATTTCATGACCTCACCATGACGTTCGCTGGAATTGAAGATATCCTTTACAATGACGATTGCTGCCATGTGAATGACGAGGGATACAAGATAATTGCCACCACTATTGGAGATCGCATTAAAGAAGACAAGCTGAACCAGCAGTAGCATCATACATGAACGGAATTTGAACGTATGAGCGGATACCAACGGCCTCATGTGGATTAACAGCGGATAGGGAACAACTAAGCCATGCTGGATTGCGAGCCGATATGATTTCGGAGCTTCTGCATCCTCTGGTTTTGTCTCTTGATTTGCCATGATCTATCTGTCTTCGGTCCTTGAACTCGTGCGCCCGCGCAGGGAATACACACCTTTTGGCCATCGATCTCGCGTAGGAGGCCCATCTTGGCGAGCTCTCCACAGAGATCACAGATACCGGACTCGCTGATCCGCGTCTTGGCAGGGATTCTCGCTGAGATCTCTTCAGCTGTGAAGAGGGACACCCCTCATGTCATCCATGGATTCTCAGAATTCCTCAGCCCATCGTATGGCCTCGGAGAGGCCCTCCAAGACATCAGTTGCCGTGAAATGGTAACCCTTTTCCTCCCGGACGAAATCACCTGATAAACCGGTCACAAAGGTGGCTGCTACACATGCTTCAAACAAATCATTCTGGGCTGCAAACCCGGCAATTGCGCCGGAGAGAACATCGCCCGTTCCCCCGGTGGCCATTCCCGGATTACCAGTGTGGTTGAACTTAGTCCTCATTCCATTGGAAACTACATCCACCGGCCCCTTTAAGACCACGATACAGCCGTATTTGTCGGCGAAATTGGTCACATTCTCCGGAGCGGGTTCTTGACCGGATAATCTCTTGAATTCACCCCGATGAGGGGTGAGCACCACATTCTCGTGCAGAATATCCAAGTTTCCCAAGAGGGCGTTCAATCCATCAGCATCAATAACCATCTTCTTCCCTCCCAACTCTCTGACCAAGCCTATGACCATCTTTTTGGTTTCGCCCTTTATCCCCACCTCGGGTCCCAAGCCGAGGCCAGGTCCAATCAGAATGGAATCACAACGATAGTGATTCACCCTTTTGATGATTTCCGGCAGATGAGCCTCGGTCAAGAATTCACCATCAAGACAGGTACCCAGAAAATCAGGGACTTTCTCCACCGCTCCCGAACAGGGTTGAGGTGAGCAGTGATACACTAAATCGACGATTTTAGCTGCTGCCTTTCCAGCGTACTCTAATGCCCCTCGAAAGAAGGAAGACCCCCCAACTACCATCACTCTTCCCGCTTGACCTTTATGGGCATCTGCCGTTCTCCTCTTCAGGATTTTCACATCTCCGGGTCCAATGCACTGTTCGATGTCCGGAGGTATGCCCAAGGGTAAAACCTCAGCTCCGTCACATTTCGGGAAATGGAAACTCAACGTCACATCGGAGTCTATAGCGACGCCCGAACCATAGCCAGTGGGAATATCAATGCAAACCTTCTTCGCCCTGGTTTCGTTTATCTTTAGAATGGTGCTCTTGTAGGGTTCTCTCGGTTCCCCAGCGATACCAGTGCCCAGCATTCCATCGACGATGATATCGAACTGGCCGAAATCATACCCGGATAGCTCCGTTGAGTCCCCGAGAGAAATCCTTTTGAGATTCGTATGCTCCAGGATCTGCCAATTTTTTCTCGCCTCTTCGGTGTTGATCTCCCTGGGATTTCCAAGCAGGTAGAGTGTGACCTCACTTCCATCCATCAGATGCCGGGCCACCACAAACCCGTCGCCGCCGTTATTGCCCAAGCCACAGAATATACCGATTTTCTTCCCATCGCCGTATCTTCGGGAAATCTCATCGGCTACCCCACGACCGGCATTTTCCATCAGAATTGAGGTCTCCAATCCGAAGTACCGGGAATTCACGTCCAGAATCTGGGTTCTCCGTGCTCCTTCTTTTCCATCGATTTTACCGCCCGTTTCCGGCATTTTTCCCCCTCCTCTTCCTTGGCTTACCATTCCGATAGTGGAATCCCTTGGGAACCATCGATGTATCGAGTCCAGGTACGGGTCCGTTGCATCATGAGGGTTTCCAAAGCATCGCCTCAATCGGTCATCCGCAAGACACCTGCTCCTTGAATCTGTCCTTGCTTCAACAGCAAGAGGGCTTTATTGGCTTCTCCCAGTGGAAATTCCTGGACTTCGGGGATGATGGGAATTTCAGCGGCCAGAGGCAGAAAATCCTGAAGATCCTTTCTCGTAATATTGGCCACGCTCTTTATCTCCCTTTCATCCCACAGGTGTTCGGCATAGTCCAGAGGTGGAATGGGATTTCTCTTGCGAATCACCGCTAGCACCAACCTCCCTCCTTTTTCCAGAACCCTCAGGGCATGAGCCACCGTCTCTCCAACTGGGGTAAAATCAATGGCACAATCGAGCTTTCTCGGTGGTCGGTCACCTGGTCCCCCCGTCCAGACAGCTCCCAGTTTCTTCGCCAAGTCCCGATGTTCCTGGCTCCGGGTAAAGACGAAGACCTCACAACCCCAATGCCGTGCCACCTGAATGACGATATGCGCGGAGGCTCCAAATCCAAAAAGTCCCAGGGTGTGGTCCTTTTTGATGTCGGAAAGCCTCAAGTCCCGATATCCAATTGCGCCGGCACACAGAAGCGGAGCTGCCGCAGAATCGGAGAATTGATCGGGAATCAAATAGGCAAAATCCTCTGAGACCAGGGTGTATTGGGCATAACCACCATTCACGTGACATCCGGTGCCCTGGAATTCCAAGCAGAGATTTTCATTTCCTCCCCGGCAGAAACGGCACGTTCCACACGCTGAATGTATCCAGGCAATTCCCACTCGATCCTCCGTAGTAAATTTCGTCACCTCCGAACCCAACATTTCTACCCTCCCAACGATCTCATGACCCAAAACGATGGGGAGTTTCGGTTGAATTCTTCCCTCGATCTCATCCAGTTCCGTATGGCACACCCCGCACGCGGAAATCCTCACCAAAACCTCCTGAGGACCGGGAACCGGTTTTGGCAAATCCATCATCTCGAGGGGCTCTCTCTCAATCGGCGAAATTTCCCTGAGCACCATTGCCTTCATTGCCCAATCCCCCCTCTCAAGGGGTCAAGTCTGCTCTTGACTCTTGTTCCGTCAAATTAACTATCATGAGCAGACCCGATCCGATCGAAAACCGGCCTCCTTTAGTGACCCCGGTACGAGTTCAAGTCATAATTGAGGAATACTCCGAAAGGAGGCCCTTCGATATGGTATACGCCGGTTTGGATTTTCACAAGTACTTTTCCCCCGGAACAGTTATGGATAACCGGGGTGAAATGCGAGACGGGATCAGTTCCTTAGAGCTCATGTAATTCGGAAAAGGGGAGTTGTAAGCAAGAGGAACTAAAACCCCAATTCCTTCAACCTTTTTTTGGTATGATCGAGGGAAGACTTGTCCTCAACGGTGAGAATCTCGGGGAGCTGATCGGCGGGATACGTCTGTCTGGTGTATCTGCTCAAGGCTGATCCATTTCCACTCTGAGTGGATCCCATACCCAGTTCGATAATGAGGTTGATGCCCAGTTCGTGCATTTTCCAGAGGATATCCCTCCACAATACCGTTTGGGTGAGCTGCCGATATGCCTCGTCTCTGACAGGTATGGGGTTGGATATCGCTTTGGAGGTTGTATTGGCGAGAATCGGGGTGCGGGCTCGCTTGAATGGGATGCGCTCCAGGGTCTTTCTGAGCCTTTCTGCTGCCGGCTGCATCAAATAGGTGTGGAATGCGCCGCTGACCTGGACCGGGATCGCCGTGAACCGTTTCTTCCGTCTCACCTCAACGGCCATTTTCCTCAAGTTGTAATTCAGACCGCCGACAATGTAAGCCCAATCCGAGTTGTACAAGGCTAGATTGAGGTAATACTTTCGACATAACCGTTCGATATACCTCTTCGGGATCGTTCCCTGCTTGTTCACAACGGCCAACAGACCCGAGTCGATGGCCTTGGAGATATCGTGCATATACTCGCCTCGCTTCTTCACCACCTTCATTCCATCTTGAAAGCTCACGGCACCGGAGGCGATAAGTGCGGGATATTCCCCTAGACTATGCCCGGCAATGACGTGGTAGTCCAGTCCGGGGATCTCCCTCAACAGCACCCTGAAACACCCGATATCCCCGGCACAGATGATGGGCTGCGTGAAGATGGTCTGATGGATCTTGGGAACCTTTATCATCTCCTCGAAGAAATGTCCCGCCCTCTCGGAGATGTGCTCCAGCTTCGTCTCAATGCGGGTCATAAAGGTCCGTTTGAAGCAGATATTCTGCAATTTGTAGTTGAGGATACCGTTTGCCTCCTCAAAGGTCTCCCTGAACTCCGGATAGTCCTCATAGAGATCCCTATACATCCCAACACGCTGGAATCCCTGCCCCGTGAAGATGAGCCCTATTCTGACCCCTGGTCTCGAACCCTTGGCCCCGTTACCCATTGTCGCGACCTCTTCATCATGGTGTGAGGACGAAATAACAGTATATTTTCTCCAATTCCTCACCATTTTTCAACTCCATTCGCCCTTCGGGGTGACCAATGGACAGAATTCAATAGTGGAGACTATTGATGGCCCGGTCTCGACATCCGATGATTTCAGATGGCCCGGGAATTCGGTGGAAGCCACGTGTGCATCTCAGCCGCGGCCTCTACGGCATGGCTTGGGCGGGAATGCCCAGCCTCGTCCCTATTTGGGCTGCAAGGGCCTCGGCGTCCCCAACCCTGTAGCCGTCGGTAATCACGAACTTCGGCTTGCTCTTCTCCACGTACTCCATGAGCCCCTCAAAGTCGGAGTGGTCACTGAGAGCGACGACATAGGTATCCGGGCCCGTAGCCTTGATCGGGCTCTCAAATTCCCATCCGCTGAGGATGACCTTAACACCTTTCTCCGGAAGCCCCTTCCTCGCCCGCATATGAAACAGAGCTACAAAGGGCTCTTTGCCGCCGAGCGTTTCCTTCGTGGCCAACCCATAGTGCCCGAAGTGAAAGCCATGCCTTTCTAGCGCCCGCGTCACCATGTAGATCCTCTCCTGAAGAAAGACTGGTAAGCTCATCCGTGCGTTGCTCAGAAGCTCCAAAACCTCCTGGAGCTTGCCGTGGTAACCCAGGAGAAAAACGGGCGACTTCTCCGCTGACCTCTCTATCAGGGAAACGAGCTCAGCCTCGACGTCCTGTTCGAATTCTCTCACCTGAGCAGGATTCCCGTACGTTGCCTCCATCACCAGAACGTCGGTTAGCTGTGGCGATGCTCGATGCAACTTGAAGTCCCCTGTATAGGTAACCATCGTGCCATCCTCGGTTTGCACGGCGACCTGGGCCGAGCCCGGTATGTGGCCCGCTTGAGAGAACGTAACGGTCTCGCCCCGATAGGAAAAAGTCTCCCCATAGTCCAGCGTGTGGACCTTGGGCGAAGAGAGCGACCCCTTGCTTCTCAAGGCCCCTAAGATGCTCCTCGTCGCTGGGGTCATCAAAATGGCATCGCACCAGGTAATGCTTCTCTCAAGGCCACCAATGTGGTCCCAGTGAGCATGGGTGACCACTCTGACTGGCCTTTTGGCGTGCGCATCACAAACCACGCCGCGAGCCAGCAGGATTGCACCATTTCTCGCCACCCTCGCCTTATCAAGAAGGTCTGAAGCCCTGTGATATTCCATTTCCCTCCTCTAATCCCTCGCTATAACGAACAACCGCTCTTTTGCCCGAGTGACAGCGGTGTAGAGCCACCTCTTATAGAACTCATCATCCCAGTGCCGAGATCGCTCCTCGAAAAGGAGCACACTATCCCACTCCGATCCTTGGCTCCGATGAACGGAGATGGCGTACCCGAAATCGAACAGGTCGACGGCGGGGTATCCCGTATCATCCAGGATCTGCTCCACCTTTTTGGGCGAAACCTCATCATAGTGGCCGCCGTACTCCCTCTTTCCGAAACAGCAGCTGTGGACCAGGGTCTGGTAGGGCTCCGGGAGGTTGTCCATGGTAATGACCGCCTCGTAGATCTCAGGGGTGACACGCAACCTGATGCTCCCGAGGGTTCCCAATTGGCCATTCATCAGCTTCGTGTAATGGTTATTCTTCAGGCAGATTATCCGCTCCCCTTCACATGGTATCCCTCCATAATATCCCAGCTTACTTCGAATATGGGTGTTCAGTCGGACTCTCGTCCAGTTCATGCCACAGAGGATGATTATGGTCGGCTGTGAGAAATCGAGGCCCTCCGACAAATCATCCAAATCGGAACCCGATTGCCGCACCTTATAAACATCGTTGCCGAAGGTCTCGAACGGGATTTCGCCCATGGTTCTCACCTCAACGGATAACCTGATGATGGGACTATCCAATGCCTGCCTGTGGATTTCGTTGAGAACCAGGTCTGGGCGATGGACAATGCTGAACCTGTCTCCGATCGGTGGCAATTGTCCATGGTCTCCCACCGCGATGATGGGAATCCCGTATGAGGTCAGATCCCTCCACAGGTCGGAGCTCACCATGGAGGCCTCGTCCAGAATAATCAGATCATAGGGCAACCGTGAGCGCCTTTTCCACCCTACAATTCTCTGCCGTCTATTCTCGTCTTCTTGGATGACTGGTCTATAGATCATGCCGTGGATGGTGCCCACGTAATCGCCCGTGTACAGGCCTGCCATCGATTCCAATCTCTCCCTCAACACGGAGGACGCCTTCCCCGTGAAGGCACAAAACCCCACCCGCATGGTCCGGTTGAGATCTCCGAGTGTTATTCTCAGGGCCGCGGCCAAATGGGTCTTTCCAGTACCCGCGTAGCCACCGACCGTAATATAATTGCGATGTCCCGTATCTCCGCAACATTTGAGCCACCTCATGAGGTGATCGTGTACCCGCTCCTGTTCCGGGGATAGTGCAGAATGGCACACCGTAGACACCCTTTCTTCAACGGCTCATTGAATCCTCCAAGAGCCGCGCCATGGTAGGGGTCAAGTCTGCTCTTGGCTCTTGCTCAAGACGTACAGGACTAATGCGTAGCCAATCCGGCGGGAAACTGGTAATTGCTGCAATTATCGGAGCCGACGGGCTGGTTTGAACCGACCGCCCACTGATGGTGAATGGTAAAGGGCAGGAATCTGGCATTCGAGGGGCGAGCCCCTTCCGGGCGGAGGCTGCTAATCCGCCAGACGCTCTTTGATAATGGTTTCCAGGGTTGGTTCGCTGTTATCCCTGTACTCGTAACGAATCCGAATGCTCGGCTTATTGATGGAAAGTAACCGCGTCAGATCGATAGGGGTTGCCACCAGGACAAGGTCGCTTTCGGCTCTGTTGATCGTCTCCTCGAGATCCCTCATCTGCTGATGACTGTATCCCATGGCTGGAAGCAAAGACCCGATGCCCGGATAGGTATGAAAAGTCTCCTTGAGGGTTCCTGCCAGATAAGGTCGCGGGTCAACCAACTGGGCAGCACCGAAGCGCCGGGCGGCTATGACGCCAGCCCCGTACTCCATCTCGCCATGCGTTAATGTGGGCCCGTCTTCGACCACCAGCACCCGCTTGCCCTTAATCTGTTCGGGGCTTTCGGCAATGAGCTCTGAATCCGCCAGTACGATCCGAGCCCTGGGATTGTGCGTCTCGATGGCTTTGCGAACCTTTTCAACGTTTTCGGGGACGGCACTGTCAACTTTATTGATGATCGCCACATCCGCTAGTATCAGGTTGGTTTCACCGGGATGGTAAGCGGTCTCATGCCCTGCACGGTGCGGGTCAAAAACGACGATGTGTATATCCGGCTTGAAGAACGGGGTATCGTTATTCCCACCGTCCCAGACAATGACATCTGCTTCCTTTTCCGCCTCCCTGAGGATTTTCTCATAGTCGACGCCGGCGTAAACGACGGTACCCATGTTGACCATCGGTTCATATTCCTCTCTCTCCTCGATGGTGCAATCGAATTTTTCAAAGTCTTCGTAAGCCGAAAAGCGTTGTACGACCTGTTTGGTGAGGTCTCCATAGGCCATAGGATGACGAACAGCAACAACCTTTTTCCCCATCTTCTTTAGAATGTCAATCACTTTGCGGCTCGTTTGCGACTTGCCGCATCCGGTCCTGACCGCGCAGACCGATACCACCTTCTTCTGGGATTTGAGCATGGTATAGGGCGCGCCGATAATCATGAAATCGGCCCCGGCCGCGGTGACGATCGACGCCTTATGCATCACCTCCGTGTGCGGCACGTCGCTATAGGAGAAAGCCACCAGATCCACCGTGTTATCTTTGACCAGATCAAAAAGTCTTTCGTCGGAGTAGATCGGTATACCATTGGGGTATAACTTCCCCGCCAGCTGGGGGGGATATTGCCGGCCCTCGATATCCGGGATCTGGGTAGCCGTAAAACAGATCACGTTGTACCGTTTGTTATCCCTGAAATACACGTTGAAATTGTGGAAGTCGCGCCCAGCGGCGCCCATGATAATAACCTTTTCTACCATGTTCTGACCGCCTCGCTATGCCATTGCGGTGTCAGGTCTTGCCGGGCTGTTGCCCAAATCCCATTTCGCTCTCTGAAAAGAATTTTTGACCATTCTAAAGTTCGCTTCACTGCAACCTCAAAACTCGCCCTTCGACCTCAAACATTGAGTTTGCGGGCGTTCCGCTTCACTAAGAATGGTTACCAAAAATTCTTTAATGTTCGCTCCAGGGTTTGGGCAACAATCCCTTGCATTATAAGATTCCTACTTTTGCCTTTCTATCCGCCTGAGGGCACGGCTCACTCTAGCATAATGAACCCTCAAATATTCAGCAATCTCTCTCAAGGTATACCCATAATGAGAATAAGCCGCGTATACCGCCTCATCTCTTGACCTCTGGGTTCTCATCCTCTCCCCCGGAAAGAGTTCTCCGAGAGGAGGCCGTGCCACATACCTTTGCCCTCGCGGTATCTCCCTTATCTCCTCCTTGCCCTTTAAAAGCCCTTTAAATCGCTCAATGAAACCCTCCCCACCAAGAATAATCTGACCCCTCAAAGCCCTCCAGGGAGACTTTCCCCCTAGCCCCTCAAAAACAAACTCCTGGTATCGCCTTATCGCCCTCCCCCTCTCATGAGCAAATTGGGAAAGAATCCAATTGACCTCCAAAAAGGAAACCCCTTTGCCCTCTCCTATGGTAGCTCGATAGCTACTCCAAGGCCATTCCTCAGGCCTCTGCACTAACCCTAACCTCACAGGATTCAGAACCACATAGCGACAAACCGACAGAAGATAACCTTCCTTATCTACCAAGAAGGCCTTATACCTCCCCTGAAAGAGATGCCCCACCCTTTTATGCCCGCGGTTACCGTGCTGTGTATACACTCCATTGAGTTGCCTCATCCCCCGAGATAAATTGCCCTCTGGGGTCTCAATAAGGACATGGTAGTGGTTTCCCAATCAGACAGTAGGCATGGCAGATCCAGTTAAATCTGGCCACCACTGAGGAAAGCAACCCCAGGAGCGTCCTTCTATCGGTATCGTCCAAGAAAATCGACTGGCCCGCATTACCCCTCGCGGTAACGTGGTAGACTGCTCCGGGAAACTCTATTCTCAGCGGTCGTGCCATGCGACGAACGATATCAAATCAAATGTTATATTACAAGACCTGACCCCTATGTCCCCTATGTCCGTTCGCCTAATGGGGCAGCTCACCGTGGCGTAATGAAAACCCCGAGTGCTCAGCAATTCCCCCCAAGATATCACCATAATGAGACTAAGCTGCGTATACCGCCTCATCTCTTGACCTCATAGTTCTCACCGTCTCCTCTCCCGGGAACCATGGTAAATCAACTGTTATATTGCAAGACCTGACCCCATTTGGCCATTTGGTACTAGGTTCTCTAGCTCGAAAATACAGCATTTTCTTCGATGAAATACATAGTTTACCCCATTGAGTAGTCACCAAGGGAATTGGTATCTATAGGGCTAAAGTTACACAACGGTTGAAGGGTCCGAGCTGCTCGTGCTTTGGTAACCCTTACGGTGTTTCAGGGGTACAGGCCCCTGGAACGAGATTCTCGTAAATCTATTACCAAAAGGAGGAAGGGAAGATGAAAAGAATCAACCTATTTATCGTATCGGTCTCAATCGTCGCCGCGATGCTCATCGTGCCAGCGATAGCGCCCGCAACTGCGTCGGAAGCAGTCAACCAGCAGGCGCTTGTCGATAGGGCACGCATTACCATTGATAACTTTGTCGCCGACCCGGAGATGACCTGGGTCCGGGCCAACCTGAAGGATGCCAAGGGCGTCTTGATCGTCCCGGTATTGGGAAAGGGAGCATTTATGGTTGGTGGTTCAGGCGGCAGGGGGGTTCTCCTGGCCCGCGATGAAAAGACGGGCAGATGGAGCCAGCCCGCCTTTTACGGCATCGGGTCTCTAAGCTTTGGTCTTCAAGTGGGTGGCCAGGCGTCGGAGGTGATCTTGATGGTAATGAGGCAGGGGGGGTTAGAGAGGCTGTACACGTCATCCCTCAAGCTCGGAGGAGACGTTTCCGTGGCTATGGGGCCAGTAGGTGTGGGTGCAGCTGCAAAGGGTGTGACGGCAGACATCGTCTCCTTCGCGCGCTCTAGAGGGGCCTTCCTCGGCCTCTCCCTGGAAGGCGCTGTCATAAATGTAACCGACAAGTCGAACAGTGCCTACTATGGAAAACCGGTCAGGCCGGTGGACATCCTCGTGACCCGAACAGTCAGCAATCCCAAGTCGGCCGAACTTCGTGCGGCGTTGACCAGAGCGGAAAAGAAGGCGGAAACAGGGAAACCATCCCAATCTGTGTACGCAAAAACAACGATTAACATCCGGAGCGGACCGGGGACCAACTACTCCGTCATCCGGCAGGCGACCAAGGACGAGAGGCTCGAATATGTCTCCCTCGAGGGCGACTGGTACAAGCTGAAAGTGGCGGAAGACAAGGCTCAAGAGTGGGTGCACAGGAGCGTTGTGACTGTTCCGTAGAGGTAGAGGTCCAAACCTTAACGAAGGAGGACTGGGGAGAACCTGCAACGTTCTGGAGTACGGAGCTGATTTACGAGGTAACCGGATTTCGAATGATTGAAGGCTGGAAGGTGGGGTGGAAACTTCTCATCCATTCCTTCCAGCCTTTTCAACACAGGAGCGTAGAGACTGAGGAACAAGGAAACGTGCAAGTCTTGAGCTCTGAACCGCTTTTTTTGTGCGCCCAACAGAGGGAAAGGGAATGGTCTTCAGTCTGGCTCCGTCAGGTAGGTCAATGGACTGACGAAACGAGTCAAGGTGAAACCATCACTCGAGTAATGTAACAATGTAACCATGTCCCCTTAGGGGCTTGGTGTATGCGTTTCCCTCGTCCCACACCACCCTTCTGTAGTTGACTAATAATGGGGGAACCTTGTAAGGTGCCACATAGTTTTTTCCTTCATTTTCCCCCTTGTTCCGGGGTATTGTGTGCATTTGGCGTGAGTCTGGGTAATCCGGGGATGCGTGCGGCAACAACCCAAGCCTCTTTGAATACTGAAAACCAAGAAAGGAGGTCAGTCATGTCTCGGAGAAGTTTTCGTTCAACCATGAGGCGTTTTCTTGCGATTCTTCTCTTGGCGTCGTTTGTTACCCTTGTGGGTTGCGCCACCTACAAGGTGACCGACCCGGCATCCGGGAAGGTCTACTACACGAAGAAGATCAAACAGGAAAAGCGTGGCGCCGCCGTGAAGTTCACTGATGACCGAACAGGCGCCAAGGTAACATTGCAGAGCTCGGAGATTCAGAAGATCCCCAGGAAGGAATACAAGGAAGCCGTGAAAAAGGACTAGCGGTTTACGGCTCGTTTACTCACCTGATAAATGACCGGGGGGCTGGTTAAATCCTTCTGGGAGAATCCGCACCTTCAACTGCGGTTCCCTTCCCCGAGGCAAAGAGATACGTTCTGGGAGGGTCATCGCCCGATCAACCGCTATTCTATCGGCGACCCGACCAACGGTCTCAAATACGACGAAGACGGTGCGTTGACCGTCTACATCCAGAACGCGTCTCCCGGCAAAGATAAGGAGTCAAACTGGCTGCCGGCGCGCGATGGCCCATTCGGCTAGGGCATGCGCATTCACAAGCCCAAACCAGAAGTCCTCAACGACACGTGGGCACCATCGCCGGTGAAGCGGGTGGGGATATCCTTGGTTTCGATTCAGTCAACACATCCAAAGGGGAGAGGGTAATGAAGACACTGCGCCTCCCCATCGTGTTCCGTGGGGCCATCCACTCTGTCGCAATGGTCACGATGATGCGAACTTCCATCGTGGCTATTTGCGTGTTCGGGGTGCTGGCGGTTACGGGCTGTGCGACCTTTCGGCCAAAGCCGCTCGAACAGATTCCGTTTCTGGAAAGGGCTCAGGCCAAAGAACGAGACGGCCTAAGGGTTACCGTATCCGTCCCAACCCGTGACGAAGCCAGGCAGGCCCTGGGCGTAGACCTGGAGAAAAAGCCGATCCAGCCGGTGTGGCTCCGGATCGAAAACGATACCGACGAGCCTTTCTGGTTCATGCTCCACGGTCTCGACCCGAACTACTATTCAGCGAGGGAGGCCGCCTACATCTCTCACTTCCGATTCCGTGGATCAACCAACAACAAGATGAACGAGCACTTCGAGGGACTCGCGATCGATCAGCTGGTTCCTCCCCACGGCACTACGGCGGGCTTTGCATTCAGCAACCTCAAGCTGGGGACGAAGGAAGTGCGCGTCAGGCTTTTTGGCGCCGGACAGGTGAAGGACTTCGAATTCTACGCTACGTGACCGTGCCGGGGCTTCGCGCTGACTGGCAACAAGTGGACTGGCATTCGCTCTATTCGGAGGACGAATTCGTCCACTGCGAGGACGAGGGGAAGCTCCGCGAGACGCTCGCCCAGCTTCCACTCACCACCACCAGGAAAAATGGCACCGGTCGAGGCGATCCGCTCAACCTCATTATCATCGGGGATCTCAGGAAACCGTTCATCAAGGCAGGTTGGGACGAGACGGAAGTCCTCACCGCAGGGGCGGCGTGGCGAACGGTAAAGGCCTTCTTTGGCGGCGAGTACAAGTATTCGCCCATGAGCACGCTTTATGTCTTCGGAAGGCCTCAGGATGTGGGACTCCAGAAGGCAAGGGATTCGATCCACGAGCGCAACCACCTTCGCCTCTGGTTGACCCCCATACGCTTTCGAGGCAAGGACGTCTGGGTTGGCGCGATCAGCCGCGACATCGGCGTGTATTTCACGACGCGGGCGTGGAATTTGATGACCCACGCCATCGATCCCAACGTTGACGAGGCGAGGAGCTACCTTGCTGAGGATCTGGCGACCGCACGGTCTGTGGAGCGGCTAGGTTGGCTGAGAGGCGTCGAGCCGGCAACAAGCGACAATCCCCATCGAAACCTGATGAAAGCGCCCCATTGGACGGACGGCGGGCGCGTAGTCCTGCTGCTATCAAACGATCGCGTCCCCCTCGAAGATATTGACTTCTTTGACTGGGAGTGGACCCGGGCCCGGTGGTCGCGCGAGAAGGCGACGCGACAAGAAGCGCCCGCACACTAGCGACATGGCAGGTCACCAGGTGAGCTCGGAGGCACGGGATCAACGCGGGGACCGCTCGATAAAGGTGGGAGATCTAGGACGAACGGCGTCTCAGGGGAGTACATCGAGCGACAATCGCCGTCCGATCCCAATCAGATCAAAACCTGGCTCCAGGCCCTAATGGGCCCTTCTCAAAGGTGATGTGTCTCTACGGGCCGAAAGACGACGTGAATGAAGGGAAATTGAAGCCGCCGCCGGTTAAGGGAGTCGAGTGACCCGGGAATTATCCGTCGTATTGCCTCGAAGAGGGAAGAGTATTATCCTGCGGCTCAACGAGGGATTGCATGACTCCACGGGGGCGGGTTACGCGAACGGGTTCTGGACGGTTAGGAAGGAAAACCGGGCGAAATCTCGGTCACCACTGATAAATTCGGTGATTCCGTGTTCGAGGCACAGCGCTGCAATGTGAGCATCGTGGATCAGATTGCCCGAGACACCGGCTTCTTCGATAACCGACGTCATAATGTCAGGATGGTTGGGTGTTTCTTGAAGGAGCACCAGCGTTGGAGAGTCAAGGATGCGGCGCAAATCCCGCAATGCGAGTGAAACGGGGACGGGTGGATGGTAGACTCGCGGATGGGTGACGATGCGCAGGAACTCATAGACGCATGGCCACGGTATAGCCCAGGGAAGGGCACCTTCCGCAAATTCCCTGAGGAGCCGCCGAGCAACTTGGTGATGCGGACTAGAGCGGATCTCCGCATAGATGAGGACGTTCGTGTCGACCGCACGCATTGGTCACCGTCCATTCATGAGATCGAAGAGCTTGTCGCGATCGAGAACATCAACCCCGGGCTGGAGCTCAGCCTCCCAGCCCCTTAACTCTAGCTTGTAACGCTGCCGTCGAGATCGAATCGCTAGGGCGTGGCGCAGCAAATCGTTAACTAACGCTGCCAACGTCTTGCCTTGGCTCGCGGCACTTTCCTTGAGCTGCTTTAGAAGGTCATCATCCAGCGTCAATGTGGTTCTCTTCATGCACAATAATGTACTAGGTTTGCATCAAGATGTCAATAGCAAATACCCTGCGAGCCCTATTCTTCGGGTGATTGGGAAGAACGGTTCGGCGATACTTATTAGAATCCAGGGCATGATCCTCGCTGCCCTTTCGGTTGAGCTGGTGTTGGAAGCTTTGGGAGTAGAGAGATGGGTAAGCGGTATATCCTAACTCGTCGGTGCAGCGTGCGCATGGGAGGCGGGCGGCTTAGCTCGGTCCCTAACAAGCCGCTCACGCAGTGGCACGAGTAATCTCAAAGGAAGGAGCGAGAAAAATGATGAATGCTTGGCGAGCTCAACAAGTTCTATTGTTTCTGGGAGTCTCTTTTTTCAGTTGTCTGTTAGCCACAAAGAGTCAAGCGGATTCGGAAATCAGGCTATGGAAGGGGCAGACTGTCAATGTGCCGGTCTATCCTCACATCTATATCGGAGATAAGGAGATACCCCTGGATCTATCGACAAATCTCAGTGTCCGCAACACTGACTCGGAAAACTCGATCACTGTTGTGTCGGTCGATTACTACGATTCAGACGGAAAGTTGGTGAGGAAGTACGTAGAGAAACCCGCGCTACTAAATCCCATGGCTTCTGCCTATTTCTTGGCGAAGACCTCGGATACCCGTGGAGGTTGGGGGGCGAACTTTATCGTGGAATGGAGAGCAGAAAAAGAAGCTACTGAACCTCTGATTGAGAGTGTTATAACTGGTGCGCGTGGGACTCACTCATATTCATTCGTTACTCGCGGAAAACCAATCAAAGGTACATCCAAGTAGACATGAGCAGAAAACACTGTCGGAGAAATGAGGACTTGACTTGTCGTGACCGCAGTAGTGATTCCTTTGTGATCCCCTGACGTGGCCCCAACGAACCCAACGAAAACGAACCTCGGCCAAAGTGATTATGGAATGCCCGAAACTGTTTACGAAACAGATATGGAGATTTGAGATGATAAAAATGAGATTCAAAATTATCCTCTTGATATCTCTTTTATCTCTAACCCTCGGTGGCTGTGCCACACTGAAGCCAGCTCCTCCCCAGCCTGAAGTATTTTCACTCCCCCCGGCAAAATCCGGCCTACTGAGTGAGACCTCTGCCAGAATCTCTGAGATCCTTGGTCCCGACGAGTCCGCCTTCATGCTGCTCATCCGTAACGATGACGCACTGAACTGGCGTCTGGCGTTGATAGATCATGCAGTCAGTTCAATCGATGCACAGTATTTCATCTGGGAGGATAATGAAACCGCCCGATTACTGCTTGACCGGCTGATCAAGGCAGCAGACCGTGGGGTGCGTATTCGTTTATTGGTAGACGACTTGCCCCTTGTTGCCAAAGATCGTGACATAGCAGCTCTTAGCAACCATCCCTATTTCGACATCAAGATCTTCAATCCGGGTTCTGTCCGAGATAGTACCCTGGGGGCGATCGGGGAGTTTTTACTCTATTTCAGGGAGCTGAACCGCCGAATGCACAACAAGCTGTTCGTCGTCGATAACCAAATGGCCATTATTGGCGGCCGTAATATCGGTAATCCATACTTTGGGCTAAGCAAAAAATATAACTTTCGAGACCTGGATGCCCTTGTGGCAGGAGCTGTGGTAGAAGATCTTTCAGAGGCCTTTGACGAATACTGGAACGCTGAACTTGCTTATCCAGGAGTTGCTATAGCAGATGTTGATAATGCCAATCATATTCAAGAAATACGAGATTTCATTTCACAATATCTTGATGGAAGCCAGGATATTCTGGCTTCTTACCCCCCGCGACCCGAGAACTGGGAAGAGAAATTTCTTCAACTACCCTCCCGCATGAAAAAAGGTGAAGCCTATTTCATTCAGGACAAACCGGTCCTGATAGGCGGAGAAGAACATCGTCTTGTTGATATCCTAAGATATCTGGCAGAACCTAGCCATAAGGAACTGACTATTGTCACCCCATATCTTATTCCGGTAGGGACCTTTCTGGAAGATTTAGCAAAATTATCTTCGGAAGGAGTTAACGTCACAATCCTTACAGGGTCTATGGGCTCAAACAATCACACCGTGGCCCACAGTCATTACAAGAAATACCGTCGCCGGATCCTTGCTACAGGGGCGAATCTCTATGAATTCAAACATGATCCATCACAGGAAATGCGCGATCTATCAGATGTGCCTCCGGTTCAAGCATCCTTTATCTCTCTGCATATTAAAGCAGTAGTAGGTGACAGAAAACGATGTTTTATCGGTTCCCTTAACCTTGATCCACGCGCCATTGAGATCAACACGGAGAACGGTCTCTATATCGAGTCTTCTGACTTAGCAAAGGAACTGGCCAGGCAATTCGATATTATGATGGCACCGGAGAATGCCTGGCGATTATATCTCAATGAAGACAATCAACTTCGGTGGGAATCCAACTCCGGTACGGTTTCCAGCCAGCCGGCCCGCAGTTTCGGTCAGCGTATCGCCGATTTTTTCTTTCGCCTTCTTCCTATCGAGAGCCAACTTTAGCATTTTATGACGGGGAAAAGTAAAAGGGGTCAGGCATAAGTAAATCCTGTCGCCATCAGTCAGGGCATGAAAAAACTGGAGGGCCGACTGAGCGGGGAGAGCAGTCTCCGAGAGGCCATAGAGAAGATAGAAAAAGCCCTGACCCGGAAACGCAGGGCTAAATACTCATTTACTTATGCCTGACCCCGAATGCGAATGTAAGACCAAGGAGTACAACTGGCTGCCACAACGTTGCCGTTCAAAAAGATAGCTCAGCACGCTCATTCGTGGCTTCATTGATAAATAGGATTTTGCCGCCGTCTTCGCGTTTAAGCTGTTCGTTTGCATTCAGCAGTTCAATCCCGTAAACAGTGCCGTCGGGGGCTATATCTACAATCAATTCTTCGCTTACCCGGATAGCCTCTACCCCCGTTCCTTTCTCATGAAATCGAATATAAGCAATGTTGTGACGGGGATCGTAAGTGAATTTCATAGTCTACCCTCCTACCAGGAATTCAGAAGAACCTGGTTATGACTGTGAGAACCAACCAATCGTTGCCTTCTTGGATTGCATACGCTTCTATTTGTTTGGTCTTATAAGCCCTACCACGCCATTTCCCAGCAAAAGGGAAGTTACGCCTGAAACCGGTACGTCCAAATTTTGCCGGAAATTGCTCCCCCTGTTCGACGGCTGCTTTCACTTCATTTTCAGTTGCATTTCGTTCTCCCATCCGTTCTCGGGCATGAGGGTGAAATCGAACCATCACAGTTTCCTTCCTGATATTTCAAAAAATCTGAATAGACTATAAAACAAATCTAAGCATTGTGAGTACCAGTACATTCTAATTTAGTCCAAGAATATTTTCAATTATTTCTTAAGGGGCAATGGATGTAATGGATGACCCTATCTTAGCTATAATAGAGCAAGTTGAAACGGCACTACCGCTCGCGTAGTGCATCAGACAGAGAAGGGAGGGCGTTAATTGGAATGGCAGAGATCTTGTCGTTGAGGGCGTATTGCTGATCGGGGGGGGGACCCAGGAGGGCCGACTGAGCGGGGAGAGCAGTCTCCGAGAGGCCATAGAGAAGATAGAAAAAGCCCTGGCCCGGAAACGCAGGACCAAATACTCATTTACTTATGCGTGACACCGGATCGTTTTGGTCCACCACCTCCTTCCCCTCTCGACGAAGGTTTGGGAAACTTGCCTTTCCTGTATCACGTCAATACTGTCGTCTCCCCCCCAAGTATTGCGAGATATAGACCGGATAATTTGTGGCTGCTCAATCTCAGCGGTATTTGCTCGGGAAGAACTCCGGGATCAGGGTCCAGCAATGCGATCTGGAGACGGGTAATGCGGGGGGAATTTCGTAAAGTATTGAAACCATTGGATTTGACGGCCGGATCTGGACCGACAGCATACTGATTGCCAATTGTAATGGCTGCTTTCTCTGGTCTTGCGATTTTTCGGTCATGTTAGCCGGTATTGGGAAAGAATGCAAATGAGGGGACTTTCCATGGTCTTCCCCTGTTCCGGGGATATTGGGAGCACAATTGTCGGCCAGTGTCTTATCGCCGCCGGAGATAAATGTAGGCCAACGACCGTTACCCTATGGACCCGATGCCAAGCCAAGATAGGGACAACCTCACCCCACGGGCTCAAAAAAGGTTTGACTTCAGTCACCATTGTGGTAAAAAGGAAAAAATTCTTGTGATGCGGAAGCCACAGCTGCCTGCAGGCTCTTAGGCAATCATCGAGCTCCTTCGGAGTTCGGATAGTCGGGGAACTTCAGACCGCGTATGACCCGTTTGGCAATGAGCATGAACACTGTATGAAGCACAGAGGGTGATTTTCAATTATGGAAACTATTCATCATCATTTTTCGAGAATCGCACATAAATACGACGGTTTAAGAACCACAGATCTGCAACCGATTGTGTTGATCAAAGAGAAACTGAAACATCTGGCTAAGATTGAAGCAGCAGATGTTGGGTGTGGCGTAGGAAGATATGATATAAAATTACTCCATAACCTCAGGAAGAGGCTTCATCTCATTTGTATTGATTATAACAAGAGCATGTTAAACGAACTCATTAAGAACCTCAGAGGACATAAGATCAAAAATTACAAAACCATAAACGCATCGGCAATGGCCTTACCATTAGCAACCGATTCTTTGGATGCTGTAGTCACCTTCAACGCCGTACATCATTTCAAATTCTTAGATTTCCTGAAGGAAACATCCCGAGTCTTGAGGGATAATGGATACCTGTTTATTTACACCCGGTTACGAACGCAAAACAAAAGGAATATTTGGGGAAGGTTCTTCCCTTCATTCTACGAAAAAGAGAATAGGCTTCTTGAACTAAGGGAATTGAGGGAAATGGTGAGGGAGATACCAATTCTCAGGCTAGAATCCATTGAGTATTTCAAATACAAACGAATGGCGAAATTAGAGTGGCTCATAAACCAAGCAACACATCATCATTATTCGACATTTTACCTATATAATAGGAAAGAATTCGAAGAAGCGTTGAAGAAATTCCAGGAAAATATTGCTCGACATTTCAGAAACCTCAATAGTATCATTTGGAATGATGAGAACATCATGTTTGTCATGAGGAAAACTACCTGATAAATCTTTCGTTTTGCCCACCTTACATCATATGTAATCCGGCATAGCATATCCGGTTACGCTTCACTTCAGCACGAGTTGCTCCTTTCCCTTCCAGCTTTAGATATTCCGGAAAAGTCATGCGACATTGCTACTGGATGCCTCGGATGATTCGCATGATTGGATTTGAAGGGGAAAATCTACCCGCGGCGCTGGCGCCGAAGGTCGGATGTGAACCGACAACCTACTGATTACGAATCAAAAGCAATACAGCCAGCCCTTCCCCCTTTTCGTGCTCACTGGTTATAATTGTTTAGCATTTTATGGGTAGAGAGTGTTGGCAATTCCAGATAGTACTGCTTCTTTATGGCTGTTTACTATACAAAAACTATACAGTCGAAGAAAAACCCCAGGGTAATCCGCCAATGAGCTCGGCCAAACCTTTCCGATCGCCTGCTCATCGCGCGTTACTCGTTGGGTTTCAGCAGATCGGTGAAGAGTGAGTCAGGGAAGCGGTGCCACAAACAAGCCGACTCCCCGTCCCGCGGGACCTTAGGTTACTGCAGAACTCGGTCAGTTATTTAACAATGTAACTCCGTCCCCTTGTCAGTCCCCTTGTCTACATACTGTACTTACAAAATACACTATTTTCCTCAATAAAATACTGTGTTCACCCCAGTGTATGACCTACAAATAAATAGCTAATTTATCAGGGTACCAAAACTGGACGAGCGAATACGAAGAAAGGAGACGAAGATCATGAACAACAGGATTTTTTGGAATGCGACGCTGGTCGCTCTGCTGGCTATCACGTTGAACGGCAAAACGAAAGGAGGAGTCATGAAAACAATTCTCATAACAGCGGCAATCCTGGTTGCCCTGCCGATCAGTGCCGAGATGGACGGTGGGCACGTAGGTGATCCGGAGCATATCAAACCCGTGAAAAAGGTATACTCCCCCGGTCACCAGGTTTTTTATTAAACCTGGCGGCCGGGGGGATTGAGATGATGCAACAGTATGCGGAGTACTGTATGGAAACTTTTGAGAGGAGGATTCGAAATGAGGAATAGGAATAAGAGGAATAGGAATAGAACGATACAACTCGTAATGTTTGCTTTACTGACTATGCTGGTGTCCACATCGGTGTATGGCGAGAGTTCCCCGGGGCTGCCTGCGCCAACCTCGGATGTGGAAAGTGCGTTCCCCGCGCAGAAACATTTCTCGCCCTACGCAGGGCGCAACTTCCCGACTCAGGTTTATTGGGGCGATACACACCTGCACACCGGGATGTCGATGGACGCGGGTGCCTTCGGCGCGCGGCTCAAGCCTGAAGACGCCCACCGCTTTGCGCGCGGCGAGGAGCTGACTTCCTCGACCGGCCTCAAGGTTAAGCTCTCACGGCCTCTCGACTTCCTCGTTGTCGCTGACCACTCCGACAACATGGGATTCTTCCCGCGACTCTATTCGGGGGATCCCAAGTTGCTGGCGGACCCCACCGGCAAGCGCTGGTACGACATGGTGCAGGCGGGGGGGCAGAAGGGCGTGGAGGCTGCTGTCGAGATCATCGTCGCCTTCTCGCAGAACAAGTTTCCCAAAGCACTAGCCTCGCTTCCGGGAAGCCCGGCCTATCGTTCCGCTTGGGAGGAGACCATCAAGGCGGCGGAGAAGTACAATGATCCCGGCCGCTACACGGCGTTCATCGGCTACGAGTGGACGTCGAATACGGGCGGCAACAACCTGCATCGCGTGCTCATTTACCGTGACGGTGGCGTGAAGGCCAGCGTTTTGGAGCCCTATACGACGCTCAAGCCGCTGGGCAGCGACAACCCACGCGACCTGTGGAAGTGGATGAACCAATACGAGGAAAAGACCGGCGGGCAGGTCCTCGCGATCCCGCACAACGGCAATCTCAGCAACGGGATCATGTTCCCGATCCTCGATTCGTTCACCGGTAAATCGTTCGATCGCGCATACGCCGAGACCCGGGCCAAGTGGGAGCCGCTCTACGAGGCCACCCAGATCAAAGGTGACGGCGAAACGCATCCATTCTTGTCCCCGAACGACGAGCTTGCCGATTATGAGACCTGGGACAAGGGCAACCTCGACCTAAGCGTGGCCAAAAAGAAAGACATGCTGCAGTACGAGTATGCCCGGACCGCCTTGCAGATCGGCCTGCAGCTGCAGCGCGAGCTGGGCGTCAACCCGTATAAGTTCGGCATGATCGGCTCGACCGACAGCCACACGGGTCTCGCCACGGCTGAAGAGGAGAACTTCTTCGGCAAGCATTCGGGTACGGAGCCCAGCCCGGATCGCTACAAACATCCGATGGCAGAAACGCCGAACGGGAAGTACGAGAGTTGGGCTATGGTCAGTTCAGGCCTTGCCGCGGTATGGGCAAGGGAGAACACCCGCGAGGCGATCTTCGATGCCATGATGCGCAAGGAAACCTATGCGACCACCGGTCCCCGTATGCTGGTGCGTTTCTTCGGCGGATGGGAGTTCACGGCACAAGACGCAATGGGTCGGCTTCCGGCCAACATGGGCTACAGCAAGGGCGTTCCCATGGGCAGCGACCTGCCGCCGGCCCCGAAGGGAAAGTCGGCGCCGACCTTTCTGGTCGCGGCGCTCAAGGATCCGCTCTCCGGCAATCTCGACCGCATCCAGATCGTGAAGGGTTGGCTGGACAAAAAGGGCGAGCGGCAGGAAAAGGTCTACGATGTCGTGTGGGGTGATGCAGACAAGCGCAAACCGGGCAATGACGGCAAGCTGCCGCTGGTGGGCAACACGGTCAACGTGAAGGAAGCCACCTGGACCAACACCATAGGTGACCCGGAGTTGATCACCGTGTGGCAAGACCCTGACTTCGACCCCAAGCAACCGGCCGTTTACTATGCCCGCGTGATCGAGATTCCGACGCCACGTTGGACGGCATACGAGGCTAATCGCTTCGGTATTACGATGCCGCCGGAGGTGCCAATGATCACCCAGGAGCGCGCCTATACTTCGCCGATCTGGTATACGCCGGACAAGTAAGATTGAGGCAGAACGTATGTCTGACGAGTTCAATAAGGAGCCACGCTCGCGGCGCTCGTGGATGCCGGTAATTCATCTGCTGGTATTTGGGGCGCTGCTTGCCCTTTTGATGGCCGTGGTCAAAGGACCTCCCACGGAACGCGAAGAAGTGAACCGGGTGGTCATCTCCAATGCGGACCTCGAGCAAGTCCGCGCCAGATGGATACGGACGTGGAACCGAACGCCGACCAAACTGGAACTGCGCAATGCGTTGAGCGAATATATCCGTCAGGAAGTCCTGTATCGTGAAGCGTTGGCTCGCGGTCTCGACCGCGAAGATCCGGTCGTCCGCCTTGCCATGGTTAATAAACTCAACATGATCGCAGCAGCCCAGGCGGAAGCCGTGGAGCCGACTGACGAAGAGATCAAAGCGTATTTCGCTCTGCGGCAGGAGCGGTACCGCATTCCGGCTACGGTGAGTTTTATGCACATCTACTTCAACAAGGACAAACGCGGCGAGCAGGCCCGGAGGGACGCCAAGGAGGTTCTGGGAATCATCGGCCAACAAGAACCGCGCCCTGAGAAACTCTCTGACTTGGGCGACCAGTCGATGCTACAGAATGTATTGGTTGAGCAGACGGAAGGGGAAATTAACCGAATGTTCGGCGCCGGGTTCGGCACGACCGTCGTATCGCTGGAACGCGACCAATGGCAGGGTCCCGTGGAGTCCGGTTACGGGCTCCATTTGGTCAAGGTTTACAATCGTGTAGAATCGCGTGTGCCGGACTGGACCGAGGTAGGGAAACAGATTCATGCCGACATGCTCTATGAAGCACGGAAAGCCGCAGAGGACCTGTTCTACCAGGAGATAGCCGCCCGGTACCGGGTGGTATATGATCAAGCGATTGCAGAACTTCTTGAGGGGGAACGGGATTGAGACGGTTGTTGTGCCTTGTCGGATTGATCTTGTTGGGATTCGCTGCAACGGTCTCTGCGCACCTGAGCACTCCGTCCACTCTGGAGATAAAAGAGGTCGAACCTCATAGGTTTACCATGGTGTTAACACTCCCCATCATCGATGGGCGAGTCGTGAAAGCCAGGCCGATACTGCCGGATATCTGCGTCGTCAGTGGTAAATCAACGGTTCGTGAGGTCGGCAGTTCCATTATCAGGACCTGGCAGATGGAATGCGACCCAGGTGATTTGACTGGGTTAGCGGTCGGTGTATCCGGTTTGCTTGGGACGGCACAGGAAGTCCTTTTGACCATAGAAACGCTGGATGGGCGGCGATACTCGCAGGTCTTGAGAGCAACCCGGTCGTTCTTTGTCGTGCCGCCGCCGCCCTCGTTCCTGCAATTGGTGGGAAACGCAGGGGTGGAAGGGATGCGCCGGGTTGGCCGGCGTCCTGAACTGGCATTGATGATTCTCCTGGCAGTGTTTCTTGCCCTCGGCTGGCAGTCACTCGTTTTCGGTATCATCGCGTTTGTATGCGCACAAGCACTGGGGCAATGGTGGGGCGGGCGGAACTTGATAGCGGTCTCTGTGTTTTTGCCACGGATGCTGACCGCGCTCAGCGCGTTGTTGGCTGCCATGGAAATCATCAGGGGGCAGCCGGTTCTGCGACCCGGATGGCTGCGGCCGTGGTGGTTAGTAATGACCTTCCTCGGTATTCTATACGGTGCGGCTTATCCTGAGACAGTCCCGGCGATCGGTTTATCCCGGGCTGAGCAAGGGATTGCATTTTTCCTTTTTTCACTTGGAGCCATGGTTGGTGTGTTAATCCTTGTGATCTGTGCTCGCGAGTTGCGGGCGGCACTCGGTTTCTTCTCAAGCCAGGTCAGGGAACGCTGGATATTTTGGATTGCATATCTCTCCGGTATTGCAGCGTGTGCATTGTTTCTCTACCATGCTACAGCACCGGCGTTCACCGGAGCGGTAACTCCTGCGGTACCGATGGTTACCTTGATTGCCTGTGCGACTCTCGGGTTCTGGAATCGGACATGGACGAGCACACGGGGGTTTGTGCTGACGGTTCTTGCCGGCATTTTCTTTGTTATAGGATTGAAATCTAGTTTTCACGCTATAGCACTCCCGCTGGATACACTGATCGTGTTTGGCTCGCTTGCCCTTTTGGGGGCGATCCTGTTCCTTCCGGGGAGATTGCCGGTATCCGTCGCAGTAGTGGCCATTGCCGTTATAACCCTTTATCATGGTTGGTACGCTGGCCACGTGCTGCGTGACAACACCTCTTTTCCCACGGCGAATGCCGTAGGCATGGTCGTACTGGTTGCGTTCGTGTTCTACATGTGCTTCTCTGTCGGCGAACGCAGAGCGGGTGGAGGGGTCACAGTGGCAGTGCGGGTGTGTGGAATAGGTGTGGTGGTGCTGGCGGTTCTGTGGCGTCTGGCCGAATACCGGGAATGGCTCGACAGTGCGATTACCTCCGCGGTGGCGATGGGACTGCTCCGTGTGCCGCTGCTGGCCGTTTTGCTGGTGCTTGCCGCTTGGCTGGCATGGCCGCGGAAACGGCTTTTTCAGGCTCAGCCGATCGGCGGGGCACGTGGCGGGCCGGTGATGCATTGGGTCCTGATCGCACTCGCTTTTTTTGCACTTCCACTCGGCACGTTCAGCATGCGTAATCCGTTCTTCACGTCGCGAGCGCCGACGCCCTCCGAGGCAAGGCGCATCATGTCCGACCTGTTGTCCGACACCTACGAGGCGTTCAACCTGAAGGACGAAAATGAGGCATTCGACCGCCTTGCGAGGAACATCTCTATTAACCTGGTGGCGGATGTCTACCTCGACAGCCGCAGACGGCTGACAGCTGGCACGCGCCAGGGAGCTGAGGTCACGGTCAAGGACGTAAGCGTAATGTCAGTTGACGAGGCGTTGCGAAACTCTGGAGCGGACAATTCCTTCACCTATCCGTGCAAATGGATCGTGACCGCGAGGGTCAAGCACTGGCAGCACATTCACAACCGGCAGAACGTGTACGTCGGAGACCTCACTCTCCGGGTGGAAAACGACCGCTGGAAAATCGCCAAGCTTACCCTCAAGAGCGAGGAGCGCGTAGTCTTGTCATGGCAGACATCGTGATCGAGGTGAAAAATCTTGCATTCGGCTACCGGGTCGGAGGATTCTGCCTTAGCGTGCGTGCACTCCGCATAGGCCCCGGCGAAAAAATGGCGGTGACCGGCCCGAGCGGCAGCGGCAAGACGACGCTGCTCAACCTGTTGGCTGGCATCTTTGTCCCGTCAGCCGGCCAGATAAGAGTCCTAGACATCGAGGTATCTTCCCTCAGCGCTGAGGACCGGCAGGACTTTCGGGCCTTGCGGATGGGACTGGTGTTTCAGGAGTTTGAATTGTTGGAATACCTTGACGTGCTCGACAATGTCCTGCTCCCATGCCGCGTCAGTCCCGCGCTGCATTTCCATGGGGAGGTTAGAGCACGGGCCGCTGAATTGCTTCACGATATTGGCCTCGGCGACAAACTCCACCGATATCCCGGTTCCCTTTCTCAGGGGGAGCGCCAGCGCGTCGCCGTGTGCCGGGCCTTAGTAACGAAGCCTGCGATCATCTTCGGCGACGAACCCACCGGCAATCTCGACTCCAGCAATCGCGACCACGTAATGGAGATCCTCTTCCGCTACTCGGCAGATACCAAGGCCCCGTTAATCGTCGTGACGCACGATAAGGAACTCATAGGGCGGTTTGATCGGGCCGTTGATGTGCGGGAGCTTGCGGCATGAACGACGTCCTCTACATGGCGTGGCGCTACGTGCGGTATCACTGGGGTAAAACCGTGGTGCTGCTGGCTTCCATCAGCTTGATTTTGTTCCTGCCGGTGGGGTTGCATGTGGTAGTACAACAGGGAGCGGAAATGTTGACGGGCCGCGCCAAGTCCACGCCGGTGTTGATCGGACCGAAAGGCAGTGCCGTAGACCTGACGATGAGCGCGTTGTATTTCCGGCATCCAAATCCGGAATCTTTGCCCTACCGGGAGGTGACGCGCGTCACGCAAACAGGACTTGCCATCGGGATTCCGCTCCACTTGCGGTACACGGCCGGTGGCCAGCGGATTGTCGGGACTACCCTGGACTACTTCGAGTTCCGCCGGCTGAATGTCGAGCGGGGCCGGTTGATGGCGATGCTAGGCGAATGCGTTCTGGGTGCGAAGGCAGCGCGGGCATTGCAGGCGGACCTGGGGGCACATGTGTTGTCATCTCCGGCGGGCGCCTTCGACGTGGCAGGATCGTTTCCGTTGAAGATGCCGGTGGTCGGCGTACTGGAACCGTACGGCACTGCCGACGACGAGGCTGTGTTCGTGGACTTGAAGACAGCGTGGGTAATCGAGGGATTGACCCATGGACACATGGATGTCACCAAGCCGGAGGCGGAGAGCGGTGTGCTCGCGCGAGAAGAAGGCAACGTCGTTGCCAACGCCTCGGTATTGTCCTACACAGAGATCACATCCCAGAACATAGATTCGTTTCATTTCCACGGCGATCCCGATACATTTCCCGTGGACGCGGTGCTCGCCGTGCCGAAAGATCGCAAGTCGGGAATCCTGCTGCGGGGCCGGTACGAGGAGGGGGATACATCGGTCCAGATGCTCGTGCCTCTCCGTGTGATCAACGAACTGGTGGAGACCATGTTTTCGGTGCGCGACTACATCGTCATGGCCGGCGTCGGCGTGGGTGTGGCGACCTTCGCGACCGCAGCCCTGGTCTTTATGCTGTCTATCCGGCTCCGCCGACGCGAGATCGAAACCATCCGCAAGATCGGAGGCACCCGGCGGCGATTGGTTGGAATCCTCGCGGGAGAGATCGTCCTGGTCGTGGCGGCGGCGATCAGCATCGCCGCGGCGCTGACCTTCATCGTCAGCCGATTTGGAGATGAGATGGTGCGGGTAGTGGCGGGTTGAGAAACGCACCGGCAGGAGGGGACACCATGAACAAGAAGCATCCGGCAGTGTTGGTTACGGTGATGACGCTGGCATTGGCCGGCTGTCCCTCTGAGAAAAAAGATGAAGCTCCGAAGCCGGCAGGCACGGGCGCAGGGAGGTCGGTGGTATATGTTTCAAACTATCCGCTTAAGTACTTTGCGGAGCGGGTGGCGTTGCCGTTAGTTGAAGTGCGATTCGTCGCGGGCGCGGCCGATGACCCGGCGTATTGGAAACCGAAAGCGGAAGACGTTTCAGCGATGCAGCAAGCCGACCTCATCGTGCTCAACGGCGCATCGTACGAGCAATGGCTCAATAACGTGTCCCTGCCGCAGTCAAAGCTTGTGGATACTTCTGCCGGATTTCACGACAAATGGATTCCTCTTGAGGAGACCATCACACATAGCCATGGGCTGGAGGGAAAACACGAACATTCCGGCATCGCATTTACCACATGGCTCGACATGACGTTGGCCATCGAACAGGCGCGGGCCGTGAAGGATGCCCTCGCCGCTCGCTGGCCTGAACACAAGGCCCAGTTTACGAACCAGTTTGAAAAACTCGAGAAAGACCTGAAAACGCTGGATGAGCATATAGCCGCAGTGACCTCGAAAGCGCCGGACCGGCCTGTCATCTTTTCACACCCTGTTTACCAGTATTTCCAGCGGCGGTATGACGTGAACGGGAAAAGCGTGCACTGGGAACCCGATGAAATGCCCGATGAGGCCATGTGGAGTGAGTTTTTGGAACAGTTGAAACAACATTCAGCCAAATGGATGATCTGGGAAGGAAAGCCATTGCAGAGCATCGTTGACAAGCTCCAGGCACTTGGGGTGAATAGCGCCGTTGTTGACCCGTGCGGTAATGTGCCGGATGACGGCGACTTTCTTGGTATCATGTCTCAAAACATAGTATCACTTCGTCGCGTCTACCAGTAACCAGACACGGTGAAGACGGCTCCCCAACATCCGAGGTGGGATATAAATGACAATCTGGAAATAGTCAAATAGAAAAGAATGTCCCCAGAACTATTTTTAAAAATTTGCAGAAAGGTTGACAAAATGGTCCGCAAGCGGTAAATTTGACCATAATTCAAGTCAACTATAATGGAGGGCTGTTTAGATGAAAATCCTCTCGCTTTCAGAAGTCAAAATGAAGCTAAGCGCCCTTGTGGAAGCGGTCAGGGCTAATGATGAAGAAATTACGATTACCAAGAACGGCCGCCCGGTAGCGGTATTGATAAGTCCCGACGAATTCGAGAGCTGGAAAGAAACGATTACGGTGATGTCAGATAGCGCGCTCATGGAAGAAATTCAAGAGGGACTCAAATCACTCCGAAGCCAAAAAACGAAATTGTACAGCCTTGAAGAGCTCTTTGCGGTTGGAAAGTGAGACATGCCGGATATAAACTAAGGATTCCGGATGAAGTTGTCGATCTTGTTCGTGGCTTACATCCGATCTTGAAGAAGAAAGTGAGGACTGGACTTCAATCGGTATGTAATGATCCTTATTCAGGAAAAGCTCTTAAGGATGAGCTGAAAGGCCTAAGAAGCTATCGTGTGGGGCGACTCAGAATTATCTACCGACTGGGTCCAAAAAAGCGAATCGAGATAGTCGCTATCGGACCGAGGAAGAGCATATACCAAGAAACATACAGGCTCCTCAGGAAAGCAGGTGAGTGAGAAAATCTAACAAAAGCCGAGGGGTCAAGTCTGCTCTTGGCTCTTGCTCAATAGAAAAATCGTAGAACATAGAGAGGTTCAAGCAGGCGGGAGACTCATGAGACCTCGAAAATAGTTGGAGCCGACGGTCGGATTTGAACCGACAACCTACTGATTACGAATCAAAAGCAATAGGACCAGCCCTTCCCCCTTTTGGTACTAAGTAGTTATGATTGTTTAGGATTTGATGGGTTAAGAGGCATTCACAATTCTGGTTAGTGCTGGTTCTTATTGGTTGTTTACTATACAAAAACTCTACAGTCAGAGAAAAACCCCAGGGTGATCCGCCAATGAGCTCGGTCAACCTTTCCGGTCGCCCGCTCATCGCGCGGTACTCGTTGGGTTTCAGCAGATCGACGAAGAGTGCTCCAGGGAAGCGGTGTCACAATCAAGTGGACTCCCCGTCCCCCGGGACCTCAGGTTTCTGCAGAACTCGATAAGTTATTTAACAACTTAAGCACGTCCCCTGATCGAATGAAAGATTACCTCAAATCCCTTAACAGCTGTTGAAATGCTTCGGACTGGTTCAATAACCGCTTTGCCACATCACGTAATTTGTCCACTTCCTCAGGATCCAACTTAAAGGAGGTGGGTAATCTCTTAAAATACATTCGTTCCGTTTCATCTTTCAAAGCGTCAAACTTCACCTCAACCACGTAAAACTGGATATCGCCACAGGAACCGGGCTCTGTGGAGAATACCCCTCCTTTGCACCTCTGGGTCCTTATCTCATCCGCCCACAATTTAACGCTCTCCTTCAAGAGGGCTATTGTTTCTTGGTTGTACCGTTCGATCGCGATCGAGGAGTATGAAGATAACATCGCACCAAACGGAGGAATGCCTTCAATTCTGTCCCATTTGGTATCGGGCTCAGTTTCGGCATTTACGACAATAATGGCCACTTTGCGGACGTTTTCCACCGGAGTCCCCTTGATAGACTCCCAAATGCTCCCCCTACCGATGACTCGATCCAGAATGGCCCTCAGGCCGAGGTTGTCAGAAACCCCTCCATCTACCAGATGAATATACGATTTCTTCTGAGAGTCCAAAAAAGGTGTGATGTTATTTGCCAGATAAAACTGCCGCTCCGAGACCGCACGGCCCTCTAACATTTCTTTGAATATCTCAGGGATCTTAAAGCCACAAGTCCCGGCATAATTTCTCAGGGTGATGGGGCTCAAAAGTATGGGGACCGCCGAGGAAGCGGCCGCAGCCCTTGCCACCGGAAAACGAGACAGGTCTGAGCAGATCAGATCAAATGCATCCTGAGTAAACCCAACTCTGACCCCATGGGTCATGTCCGTCGCATTCATGACAATGATCGGTCCCTTTCGGGCAGCCATGTCACCAAAGGTACCCCCTTCAAATATCTGTTTGTCGTAATATTCAGCCGCGAGATCGCTCCGGTCAAAGTAGGTCGATGGGAGCCTGAACCAGTTAAGAGGATTTAAGAATGTCCTTATGGTAAGTGCTCCCTGGATATTCTTCTTCAGAAACGTGCCCTCAAAATCCTCAAAAATGCGATCCCCAAAGAGGCCATAATACCCCGCAGTGAAACTGCCTCCGGATACACTCGATATCCCATCGACCTCATGGAGAAGCCGTTTTTTTCTTCCATCGATGGCGACTTCTGTCTTGCGCAGTTCTTCCAGAACACCATAGGAAAGCGCGGCGGCGCGCGTCCCTCCACCGGAAAAAGTGAGGTACAGAAGCAGGTTGTCTGAATTTCCAGGGGCCTTTATCTGGGCAGGTCTGTACCCTGCATCCGGGCGAACCGCTGTAATCTGTTGGTTGATGGGATAGTGGGCACAACCCACCACAACAATACCTATCCATGTTGATGTTACGATGGACAAAAAGGGCCTTTTCATCTTCGTTCTCCTTTCTTGCCATTTCGGTTCAAGCGCATCCGCTTATCATGAAGAGGAGACCGACAGCCAAGATAATGAACCTGACTCGAACGGAACGCATCACATTCTGTCTTTTCATCAATATTACTCTTTTCTTTTTCACCTCCTCAAGACTTCCTTTTTGTGTTTGCTCCGAAAAAACTGGCCCGAGCGGCCCACCCTCGGTGTGCATACGCTTTGCGCCGGGGAACAGCACCACGGGCCCCTCGGAGACCATGAGGATCCCTTGCCCCAAAAGCCCCATACGTTAATGACCAGGCGAGGGTTTCTTACCTCTCCAACACATTCAGCTTAACCCTCCGATTCTTGGCCCGACCTTCCTTCGTGTCGTTCGGAGCAACGGGACGTGAGGGTCCATATCCCATTGTTTCTAAACGATCCGCCGAGATTCCCTTTGAAATCAGATATTGCTCTACCGCCTTGGCCCTCAGAAGCGCACGCGCACGCCGAATATGGCGATTACGTCCCTATCCGGTAGAATCTGGTAGGGGAATTTCTTTGCCCAAAGCATTAGGTTTTCTTAGCCCAAATAAATTTGGTCACACCTATTTTTTACCTAGTTTTTTCTTCCCCACCCGTCATGTATTTTCGTACAGTCTCAATTATGCGCTCCTCAATGTAGCAAAAGAAGGGATTATAGCGTAAGCGCATCAGCTGATTGAGGGAAACTCTTAAAACTCCCTTCTCTCCGCGAGGTTCGAGGGTCCCCAGGTTCACCGCGGATTTCGCGGAACACTCGGGTCTTTGCCCATAGATCGAATCATTGGGGGGAAAGGGGAGGGCAACGTGAGACAGGGAATACACACCCACTGGCCAGCTTAGTCCGAGAGAAATTATGGACATTTCGTTGAAACCGGTCTTCCTGGTTTTTGCAACGACCTCCCGGGAACCTTCATCTTCGTTGGTGATCACCGTTAAACGGTAAGGCAAATTGGATCTCTCTTCGAGATTCTCGATAAGCTCACGGTTATCTGACTTGAAAAACGATCTAGTCTGGGCCATCCGGTTAATATCGAAAAGGACCAGTTCGTGATGGAATCCCTCCAGTTTGTCGAAAAAACGGTCCGTGATGGCATCTGTGCGTACGGTATCATCCACCAGGGATTGAAAGACCAGGGTGGACGGGAAGCTGGATAATCTCCCCATTTTTTTCAGGGTGTCGGTCTGTTTTTGAACCGCTATCGTTAACTGGAAGGTTTGCTGACCGGCATGTTTAGGGAAAGAGTTATACTTGTAAGGATCGTATTCAGGTTCAATGCTTTGCCAGCGGAACTTTTCGAAAAATGGAATAAAGCTGAGGGTTTTATGCCAGCCGGCAAAGAACCCGAATGGAGTCACTCCCACTGCCGGTGAAACCAAAATCAGCTGGTCTGGTATAGCCAATGCGGAATCCTCAAGAGCATCCAGGGTATACTTCAGCGCCAGGGCAGCGCCGTTGGAGTAGCCGACGATGAAAAAGGGCTTTTGTTCACCTGTTTGGCTGAGAACATGTCGGACGCCGATATGCACGGCGGCCATCCAGTCGCGCCAGGTGGCGGACGCAATTCCGGCCGGTATGGTACCGTGTCCCGGCAGGCGCAGACCAAGAACGTAGATGTTTTCACCCGCGAGGATCTGGGCAACGCCTCGCAGGCTGTAGGGAGAGTCCGTCAAGCCATGCAGTAGCAAGGCACCGCCTTTTATCTCGGTAGGAATCATTTCGAACGAACGATTCCAATTGACTGGAAATTCCTCGGGGTTGTTCTGGCCGTCCGGAAAATACCGGCTCAATTGGTATTCTGCAATTCGGGGGGCAAGTTGGAAAACCTTCTGATTCAGTTCCTCAAATAGACGCGCTTCTTTTTCCCGATAGGCTTCAAAAGTGATCATGTCGTCGGCTTGGCCTGCCCGAAATTCAGATTCGAGTTTAGCGGTGTGCCATATTTCGAGGTCGGGCATCCGGCGAGCATCAAAGGCCCGAACGATAATGATCGTGGCGACAATGGTCAATAGAATTAAAAATGTATATTTGACGGCCTTGAGAATCGATTTGATCATTTCAGATCTCCTTTAGCGGCGTATGGGGGCACATCTCTCTCAATGAGTTCGGTCAAACCTTTCCGGGCGCCCGCTCATCCCGCGGTTCTGGTTGGGTTTCAGCAGATCGTCGAAGAGTGCATCAGGGAAGCGGTGCTACAATCAAGTGGACTCCCCGTCCCGCGGGACCTCAGGTTTCTGCAGAACTCAATCAGTTATGTAACAATGTAACTACATTATATATAAAAAGATCAAATCTACGCTTGGCTCTTACTTACCTGCTGAGTCCGTAAAAACCGACACACCGTGCAAAAAGCCAAGGGGGACAGAGGGGAAGTTCAGTGATCAGCTTATCCTTATGTGGTCCCGGCAAACCAAATCGGAGGCGGGTGAACAGCTTCGTATCACTCAAGACGCCAAAATCATTTACCTTGAATTTTCGGTTGACATCACAGATATTTCAAGGTAATTTGACATCATGATAGAACGCGATCGAGAACTAAGGATACTCCGAAGATTGGTTCGTCGGCACCCTGTCGTAGGGATCATCGGCGCGCGCCAGGTTGGGAAAACTACCCTGGCTCGTTCATTCATCAAAGGCATAAAGGGCCCTTTCTCATACTTCGACCTGGAAAATCCAGAGGACTTGGCCCGGCTCGAAGACCCAATGCTTGCCCTCAAGGGATTGAAGGGAGCTGTAGTCATCGACGAGATCCAGCGTCGTCCAAACCTTTTCCCGGTGCTCCGGGTGCTGGTCGACCGACCTAATGCGCCATCTCGCTTCCTTGTGCTTGGCAGCGCGTCACCGGATTTGCTGAGGCAGGGCTCAGAGACCTTGGCAGGCCGTATTCTCTACCACGAGCTGGGGGGCTTTTCCCTGGATGAGGTTGGAGCTGAAAATCATACGCGGCTGTGGTTGCGAGGAGGGTTTCCCCGGTCGTATCTGGCCCGCTCTCATGTCGAGAGTGACGAATGGCGTCGCGAATTCATCCGGACTTTTCTGGAGAGGGATGTACCTCAGCTCGGTATTACCATTCGTTCCACCACACTACGCCACTTCTGGACAATGCTTGCTCATTACCACGGCCAGATCTGGAACGCATCTGATTTCGCACGTTCTTTCGGTGTTGCTGACACGACGGTGCGGAACTATCTCGATCTGTTGACATCGGCACTGGTTATTCGTCAGTTGCTCCCCTGGCACGAGAACATCTCCAAGCGACAAGTCAAGGCATCCAAGGTATACGTCGCTGACAGCGGAATGCTCCACACCCTGCTTAATCTCAGGACCCAAACAGATCTGGAAGGACACCCGAAGGTCGGAGCGTCGTGGAAAGGCTTTGTTCTCGGACAGATTATTCGACAATTGGGGGCCAGACCCGATGAATGTTTTTTCTGGGCGACACACGGCGGGGCCGAACTTGATCTTCTCGTGGTCAGCGGACAGCAACGACTTGGATTCGAAGTCAAGCGGACCAGCTCGCCCCGACTCACACCATCGATGCGGAATGCACTGGTAGACTTGAAGCTTCGAAGCCTGGACGTCATCCATGCGGGAGAGTTAACGTTTCCACTGGGGAAAAAAGTCCGGGCAGTCGCTCTATCACGCCTGTTGGAGGATCTCAAACCTATTCGGTAATGTTCGAGGTCGCGGGGAAAGTGGAGCCGATGTCTTTTAGACCTTGGTCTTATACGGGTTGAAGCGAAGATATAGGCCTTGATCTACAATAGGATTGACAGGTCAGTATAAAAAGACTATAATGGTCATAAAAAAGGAAAAAGTTATGAAAACAGCTGCCGTATCCGAACTCAAAGCCCGACTCAGCGAATACTTGAACCAGGTCAAAGCGGGCATGGAGGTCCTGATCACCGATCGGGGGAAACCTGTCGCCCGCCTGGTACCCCTTTCCCGATCAAAGGATCTCAAAGAATCCTTAGTTCGGATGGAAAAAGA